>Strawberry_p1__coassemble_1794_pt1 | contig 34933 bp, 25 predicted proteins | sample Strawberry_p1__metabat2_high_PE_028 | metagenome-assembled genome bin Strawberry_p1
CGGACAACAACGACTATGTGGACGGACAGGGATTGCTTTTAGCATTATCGGCTGCACTCGGAAATCTGCAAACAAGTTTGCATTTCGCTCGTTGGCACGATAATTCTGCTGCGACGACGGTTCTCCCGAAGCTGCGCAAGCCCGTGCCCTGGCACTGGAAAACAATTTCCAGGATCCGGACGCATACGAGAAGTTGCAGTTCTACTACCATCCCGACCACTTGGGCAGCAGCAGCTACATCACTAACCTGGACGGCGAGGTGGTTCAGCACATCGAGTATGTGCCGTTCGGCGAAGTGTTCATTGAAGAGCGGAACAGCATCTGGAATACGCCTTATCTCTTCAACGCGAAGGAATTCGACGAGGAGACGGGATTGTATTACTATGGTGCGAGGTATTATGATCCGAGGCTGAGTTTGTGGATATCGACCGACCCGATGCAGGAAAGATATCCATCTGTCCGTTCTTATATTTATTGTATCAATAACCCTATTGTCGCAAAAGACGAAGAAGGTAAAAAACCGATATATAGACAGATTGATGATGAATAGAAGTAAAACGGATTTGTTCTGGTATGCACTGAGTATATTGATTTTAATTGGGACGGCTTTTTATATTTATGAAAGTAGTTATATTCCAAATAAGTCTTTAAAAAATAATAAGACTTCAGTTCGTGCCATTGTGTTGCCAAAAAAAGCTCGTATTAGGCGCGCAGAATTCTATTTCTACGAATATTCAGTTGATAATAAAAAATATATAGGTCGTGGACGATATCATCTCAATGAGAGCGTCACTGTCGGTGATACAATTATCATAGTATATGATAAAAAAAATCCCGATTATTCTAAAACGATGAATGATTACATTCGAATTATCGACAATAGTATCCTGTATTAATTTTTTAATTGCCATTGCGAGCGAAAATACGGAAAATTTGATACTAGGTTTTAATTGTACTTATCTGGATATAGAGTAATGGCACTTTAGCACTCCTAAAGTGGCACTTTAGCATGTATAAACCTATAGGTTTACAAGTAAAAACCTATAGGTTTTCATGTGCTAAACCTATAGGTTTCTGTCCCCTAAAGCTATGCTTTCTGAGAGCTGTATCACAGCTATTTGTTTATGCTTGTACTAAGATTGTTGACACTACTGAACGATACAGGCTGAACGAGTTGACACTTTCTTCTCTTTCTTCTCAAGTTTTTTCTCGTTCACTTGGTGATGTTTCATCTTTATCACTTCATATTTAGCGAGTTGCGATGAACCATTCATTTGCCGTCCTTGCAGCCAGTTATCAGCAGTTTTTCGGCCAAGGGTGCATACCATTCTTTCACTTCTTCCGGTGTGGGTGCATGTCCGCCTGGGAAATGATAGACGGTGGGGTAATGTTCTGCAAACACCGATTCGTAGTGGGCGATGGTGTCATTTTCGCCGAAGAGTCCCCATACCCGGTTGCGCCATTCAGGCCGACAGCCGTCAAATTGGGTCTTCACCAAAGTGGCAAACTCTTCTATTAGCGATTCGTCAATGCGCATTTCTTGATGACCGTCCTGGCGTGGCGTCTTGTAGGTTTGCAGACCGATGCGGTCCTGCAGAAAACTGGGCATGTTGAGGTGTGGGTTACCCAGCAGGGCAGGGATGCCGGTTTCCTTGGCAATGATTTGAGCCAGAAAGGAGCCGCAACTATTGCCTACGAGCAAGTCGGGTTGTTCTTTTTGGCAGTATGTGCGCATCTGTTGGAGGGCTTCCTCAGGATGCAAGGGAAGATCAGGTGCATCAACTTCTGCAATGGATTGAAGAGTTTCACGTAGGGTGTGAGCCAAGGCACAGTTGCCAGAGGCAAAGAATCCGTGAAAGAACAGGATCTTGAATTTTGTTTTCATCTCTCTTAGATTAGTAAATGATACATAAATTAGTAAGGAAACCATCTTGTATAGCAGGGTGCGTTCCCAACGCAAATAACGTGATTCTTCGGGACTTATCCTAATGAATTCTCTTTTTTTCTCCTACATGGCGTGCTGCATCCCAACTGTTTGTAGATATAGAAAGATTTACCCCTGCCACAGATTGTTGCAACAGGGGTAAATGATTAAAAATAACAGTTGTTGTCTGTTATAATGAGAGATATTGTCTATTAAAGTGCTCTTTCCAGAATAGCGCGTGCCACTGTGCCGGTCACTTCACCGTTTTCTCCGTAGTGAGCATTGCGTGCATGGAAGCGGCGTTCAATCTCTTCAATGGTATCCATGCCGATATGCTCTTCGTGCAGACGTGTGCTCAATCCCAGTGAGCGGAAGAAAGCTTCTGTCTTTTCAATTGCCTGGTCGATACGTTCTTCGGTTGTTCCGGTGTGGATACCCCAGATGCGTTCGGCGTACTGCAGCAGTTTGCTTTCTTTTGAGCGGCGGAGCACATGCAGCGTGGCTGGCAGTACGATAGCCAGGGTGTTGCCGTGTGTCAGTCCGTGGAGAGCTGTGAGTTCATGGCCAATCATGTGGGTAGCCCAGTCTTGCGATACGCCCATGGCAATGAAACCATTCAGTCCCATAGTAGCCGACAGCATGAAGTCTGCCATCAGCTGGTAATCGTGCTGATTTTCTTTGATGAGCGGTGCGATTTCAATCAACGTCTGCAGAATGCCTTCTGCCCAGCGGTCCATTACACGGCTTTGTCCGGCCACTGTCATGTATTGTTCCATGACGTGCACAAATGTGTCGGCCAGTCCGCAGGCCACTTGATAGGCCGGTAGGGTAAAGGTAACTTCCGGGTCGAGAATAGAGAATACCGGGAAGTTGGAGTAGAAAGGATATTTTTCCTTCGTTTCGCGGCAGGAGATCACAGCGCCGTCGTTCATTTCCGAGCCGGTGGCCGGGAGAGTGAGCACTGTCGCTAAGGGCACTGTTTGGTGAACAGGGGTTCCGGCTTTTACCAGGTCCCATGCATCGCCGTCATACAAGAGGCCGGCAGATATCAGTTTGGTGCCGTCGATTACCGAGCCGCCGCCTACTGCAAGGAGATAGTCCACCTTTTCTTCCTTGCCCAAAGCAATGGCCTGTCGCAAGGTTTCAATGGCGGGGTTGGGTTCGATGTCCCAGAACTCTACTGTATAGTGATCCTTCAGTGCCTCTTTCACCTGCTGGTACACACCGTTTTTCTTCACACTGCCTCCCCCAAAGGTAATAAGGATCCGTTTGTCAGTGGGGATTTCTTTAGATAATTCAGCAATCATCCCTTTGCCGAGGATGAGTTTCACCGGGTTTTGAAATGTAAAATTATTCATGGCATACAGTTTTTAAATACGATAAAGTATATAAATTAACTATTTGTTTTTTTACAAGATAATGTTTCTTTACTTTTCTGGAACAAATAAAAGTCGGTCGGGGAGTACCGTTTCCGGCAGATTGCGTCCGCTGAAACCTACTTCCAGCGTTTCGCCCATGTAGTCTTCAAAATAAGTCACTTTCAGTTCGTGAAATCCTTTTTCAAGAGCTACCTTTCCCTCTGTTCTCCGGGCACTGTGTCCGCCGTCATTGTTTACCACTTCCTGACCATCGATGCTGAGAACGGAACCGTCGTCGGAATAGGTATAGAAGCGGTATATACCGCGTTCGGGTATTTCAATCCATGTGCGGAATTCATAGGCAAAGTGGTCGGATGCAGCTGCCTCGGCTATGGTGATGCGGGGCAGGATGCCTTGCTTGATGACCTTGGCTTGAGGCACGTCGGCCACTTTCTCACAGTTGCCTTCCCGATACGTGTAGGCCACACCGTTTTTCTTCGGCGACACGTTCAGTGCCGGCAAATAGGGGAGGGTGCGTGTCTCTTTTTCGTTAAGTCCTGAGGGATAATAATAGGCATCCTCGCGCCCTTTGGCCGTAGTAATCCAGCTGTCAAATTTAAACTGTCCTTCGTACAGGCGGATGATGCGTGCACCTCGCTCCATATCTCCGTAAGCATCCCATCCGCTCACACGTCCGTATCCCAGGGCAATGCCTTTGAAGATACCGATATAGTCATTGTCGTGGTCGTGTCCGTTGAAGGCACCCATCACATCACCCATGTCGGCCAGTGAGGCAAACAGTCCGGAATTGATTTCCGATGAGGTCACTCCACCTTCCAGTGCGTTGCCGAATGTCTTGTCGTCTTTCGTCAGTGGAGCTTGCTCGCATAAAGGAATGTGGAAGAAGGCCAGTGAGGGGAGGGGCTTGCCTCCGTTTGCTGCCGTGTGTGCGGCGCTTTCTTTCCGGTACCAGGCTATCTGGTCAAAGTGAATCCAGTCGTATGCGCCATAGAATTTGTTGGGATGATAGTCGTTGGAGTCGATGCAGTAGAGCAGGGCTTCCACTTTATCACGCTGCTTGGAACCATAGACCGGTACTATGCAGTTGCCGCATCCGCTGATGTCACGGGGTCCCTTGGTGCCTGCATAGTATGGAGATGTCATCAGCAGGTCGTAGATGGAGTCTTTGGGCAAGAACTCGGCATCGTGGTTTCCCATGGTCACGATAAAGGGCATTTTACATTCTTCAAACAGGCGGATGATGGCTTTCCAACCGTCAAGAGGCGGTGTGTCGGTCACGATGTCTCCTGTCAGTACGGCCAAATCGGGCTGTTCGGTTTTCAGTACGCTTCGGATGGTAGCAGCAGTCTGCGCACATTTTTCCGACTGGGGAGCCCAGTGAATGTCGGTAAACTGGGCTATGACAAACGCTCCGTCATGGAACGAGAAGGTGTGCTGTGCCTGGCCCGTCAGCGGCAGGCAGCTGCAAACGAAGGCGACTGCCCAAAGAATATACTTTTTCATATTACTTTCTATTTTCATGTTATTTTCTATCTATTTATTTGTGACTCCTGTTGTCACTTTCTTTTTCTTCCGTTTCCCGGATAAGCTGTCCGTTCCGGTTGTCTCACACTGTGCGGTTTTTGGGGAATGGATGGTTACCATACCTCCAGTTCGTCGATGGCCAGCTTACAGGGATTTCCTTCGTTGAAGTATCCTTTCGGACAGCGCTCGGTGGGCAGCCATTCCACTTGCAGATAGACTGCTTTCACTGGTGAAAAATGGATTGTCACCGGATAGCGTGTTCCTTCCGTTGGACTGAAATCGTAGGTCAGTGCTTGCTCCCCTACAGTTGTAAACTGCTGGCCGTCTGTTGACACGGAAACTCGAACGGCCCGTGGAGGCCAAAGTTCGTTGGCCGGACGCCATACGGAAGCAAAGCGAACTTCCCGCAAGGTGTCTGTCTGATGCAGGGTGAGGGTGACACGTGCAGTATCCTGGCCCAACCGTCCCCAGCAGCGCAGATTCTTGGCATATCCTCTCACCCCATCCGTGAGTCCGGTATCTTCCTGCGTGTATTCCCATTCGGCTGCGGGTGTGCATGCGTAGCGGCATCCCGTAGCTTTGTTGACTGCAAATGTGCGGCGAGTCACATTACCCAGCGGTTTTCCTTGGCGGAAGGCCTGGGCATACACTGTGGCCTCTTCCGTGAGTACGATGGGATGTTCGTAGCGTGCCGATGAAGGAGTAATCACCGAATCTCCGATGGCATAGCGGATGTCGGCATCCGGACAGAGGGTATGCAAGTCCACTTCAAAGTTTTTTTTCTCTTCTTTCCAACCGCCTTCAATCAACACATTGTAGAAGTGGCGGCAGGCATTGACACCCCTGTAGCCTAAACGCTCAAATTCGCGGTCGAGCCGCCGGGCAAACGACGCAAAGTCTTTCCGTTCGGGTTGTGTCCATTGCACTTCCGACATGGCAATCAGTCGCGGGAAGGTCATGTATTCAAAGTAGTCCGGTGTCTGGATATATTCTCCCCAGATATTGGCCTGCACACCGATGATGTATTTTTGCTCTTCGGCAGTCAGTTCGCCGGGAAGCGGATTGTAGGAGTACACCTTATCCAGTGGGAGATAGCCTCCGATGGCTAAGGGTGCTTCTTCCGGATCTTCCTGATAGAAGTCGAAGTAACAGTATTCTCCCGGAGTCATGATCACGGAATGCTGCTGTCGGGCTGCTTCGATGCCGCCGGCTTCTCCCCGCCACGACATGACAGTGGCCCGCGGAGCCAGTCCGCCTTCCAATATCTCGTCCCAGCCGATGATGTCCCGGCCACGGCTGTTGACAAACTTCTCGATACGGTGTATGAACCAGCTCTGCAAGGCCGACTCATCGGGCAGATTCAATTGCTTCATCAACGCTTGGCAATGGCTGCATTTTTTCCATGCTTTCTTCGGACACTCATCGCCTCCGATGTGGATATAGTGGCTGGGGAAGAGGTCGATGACTTCAGTCAGCACGTCTTCCAGAAACCGGAATGTGTGTTCTTTCGGACAATATACCTCATCAAATACGTCGTAGTAGTCGCGCACCACATACGTCTTGCCCAGTCCGCACGACAACTCCGGATAGCAGGCGAGGGCAGCCGATGAATGGCCCGGCATTTCAATTTCGGGAATCACAGTAATGAAGCGGTCGGCTGCATAGCGCACGATTTCCCGTATCTCGTCTTGGGTGTAGAAACCCCGTTTTTCGATGCCGTCGTAGCGGCGCGGAAAGTAATAGTCGCAATGTCCCACTTGCGTCTGTTTCCGGTAGGCTCCTTTTTCGGTCAGTCGGGGGTATTTCTTGATTTCGATGCGCCAGCCCTGGTCATCAGTGAGGTGGAAATGAAAACTGTTCAGCTTGTAGAAAGCCATCAGGTCGAGCATTTTCAGCACGGCTTCCTTGGGCAGGAAGTTGCGCCCCACGTCCATCATGGCTCCGCGGTAAGCGAAACGGGGAGCATCGGTGAGGTTCATGGCAGGCAACTGATAGCTTTCTGCCGGTTTTTGTTTTGTGTCCCAAGCAGAAGGTGGCAGCAGTTGCAGGAGCGACTGCACTCCGTAGAACAGTCCTTTGGCCGAAGGGTTCGAACAGATGCTGATGGCTTCCGGGGTGATGGTTAGTGTGTAAGCTTCCTCGGCCAGTTGGTCGCTGAACGACCAGAGGATAGATGCTTTCGCCTCCGGCGCCACCTGCTTCAGTGAAATTCCTGCCGGACGGAGTGCTTCGCTCAGGTAGCGGAACACGGTGTGAGCCCCCGCCGACGAGTCGGGAAAGGCCACCGTCTGCTCGCCACGCATCACATACTCTCCCTGCTGCCTGTCCACTTGCTGCGGGCGTGGCAGGATGGGGCAGTCTTCGGTTTCCGTCTTTCCTCCGCTCGCACAAGAACAGAGGAAAGTAGCGGCTATGATCCAGAATAATCGGGGTTTCATAAGGCTTTCGACAAAATTTCGGGATGTTCATTCAGGGTTTTCAAAATCAGTTCGCCAAAGAGGGTGTTGGCCCAGGCAAACCACGAGCGGGTAAAGTCGGCTGCTTTGTCGGCATGGAAGGACTCGTGCATAAATCCCGTGTCTCCGTCGGTGTCACGGAGCTGCTTCAGACAGGCCCGTATCTCATCCGGCCGGTCGGTAGTGAGTGCTTTGATGATGATACTCATCGGCCACACGTAGTTCAGTCCCACGTGCGGTCCGCCCACGCCTTCTCCGGCTTTCCCCTTAAAGAAATAGGGGTTGTGTTCGCTCCAGATGAGGCGCCGGGTGTTCTGGTACAGGGCATCGTTGGGCGAGCAGTATCCCAAGTAGGGAGCGGCCAGCAGACTGGGCACGTTGGCATCGTCCATGCAGAGTGCATTGCCGAACCCGTCCACTTCAAAGGCATAGACCTGTCCGCATTCCGGATGGCGCACAATGCCATAGCGACGGATGGCGGCATCCACTTCGTCTGCCAGGGATGTGCACGTACGGGCAAACGATGCATTATGGTAGACTTTTTCTTCGATTTCGGCCAGCTGGCGCAAAGAGACTACGGCAAACATGTTTGATGGGATGAGGAAGCCATACTGGGTGGCATCATCCGACGGACGGAAAGCCGAGAAAATGAGCCCCACCGGTCTGACGGGTGCTCCCCAGCCACCGTTGATGAGCGAGTCCGTGGGGCGGTCGCAGTCGCGCATGAAACTGTAGGGACCCAGATTTTCCTTCCGTTGCTGTTCCTTAAAAGTTTGTACGACCTTTTCCATGGCCTGATGCCAGCGAGCATTGAACACCGAAGTATCTTGCGTGTGCTGCCAGTAGTGATAGGCCAGTCGGATGGGGTAGCAGAGCGAATCAATTTCCCATTTCCGCTCGTGCAGTTCTTTCACCATGTGCTGAGTGTGGTCTGTTTCCCAATAACTGCCCAAAGGCCCGTCGTTGAAAGCATTGGCATAGGGGTCAATCAAGATGCACTGTGCCTGGCGGTTTACGAGTCCGGCAATGAGGCGTTGCAGTGCCCGGTCTTTCTTCATCAGGGGCAGATAGGGCCACACCTGTGCCGAAGAGTCGCGCAGCCACATGGCATTGATGTCTCCGGTGATGACAAAGGTATCCGGACCATCGGCTGTTTCTTTGAATTTCACCGTGGTGTCCAGCGTGTTCGGAAAGCAGTTTTCGAACATCCAGCGCAATTTCTCATCGCGGATGCGAGGTTGGGCTTGTGCGATGGCTTCTTCCACTGCCTGGGAGGTGAAATGCCGTTTGCCCCTTGCAGGCCGTTGCGATACATAAGTCTGTGAGGACGGTTCCTCTGATGCAAGGCTCCATACCGGTCGCGTTGCCAAGGCCGCTAGTGCCAATCCGCCTGTTTTCAGAAAGCGGCGTCTGGATATAGGTTCTTTCATGTTTTTCTGTTTTTAGTGATTAATAAGTGTGTTTGCCGGGGATGACAGCTATCTTCTTTTCCTGTTTGCCGTATCTCACCACCAGCTCGAAGTCGATGTTTGATTCCACCGTGATGCGAGGCTGCTCGTTGACCGAACGGCGCGGTGCGGCTTTCAGTGTAATCATTCCGTCCGGACCGAACGGGTAGCGTTCAATTCCGTTGGCTTCCGTCAGATTCACATCCCACTCGATGCGGCGCTCCATGTAGTCGCCCCGGATTCCGATGATGAACTCGATAAATTCAGCGATGGGAGGAAGACCCGCCCAGCCCACAAAGTTCTTGCGTGCCATAAAGCCCGGTTCTGCTTTCTCGGGTGAATAGTACTCCCAGAAAGTACCTGTATTCTTATATACTTCCAGCACCTGCGCATAGTGGTTGAGTGCAATCTCACGAGCCAGTTCGCGATATCCTTTCCGGTTCAGTCCCAGCATCACCATGTAGTTGGTGCCTGGCCAGACACCTCCTTGCCAATAGCGTCCGTTCTCCTTGTATTTGGGATGATCGGCCGATAGTGAAGGTACGCGGCTGGGACGCTTGAATGTAGCCGGATTCTCCAGTTCCTTCACCAGCCGGTCGGTCTGTGGCTTGTCGAGCACATCGGCAAATAAGGCCCAGAAAGCTCCGATGCCTTTGGTGGTGCACAGCGAACCGTCGGCATACTGGTCGTACAGGAAGCCTGTTTTCTCATCCCACAGGTTTTCGCGGACATAGCGGCCCAGCATCTTTGCTTCGTCTTCAAATTCTTCAATCTCTTGCCAACGTTCCAGATAGAATCCCATTTCAAGCAGCAAGTTGGCAGTGAAAAGCTGTTGCAGATTGGTGTCGAGCCACACCATGTGCCCGTGGCTGTAAATCGGACTGTAGTCTTCCGGCACGCGCGGCATATTGTCCATGCCTGTGCCCCATCCGCTCGACCAGTAGGTGCCGTTGCGCCAAGTGCGGTTGAGCTTCAGCCATTTGTAGTAGGCACACAGCACCGGGAAGATTTTGTGAAGACGTTCGGTATCGCCAAACTGGTGATAGTACACCATTTCACACCACGGCATCAAATTGGGTCCCGTGCTCACAGGATCGTAGCGTTCAAAGCAGTCGGCTCCGTCGGCTTTGATTTCCCGGCAGATGAAACCGTCGGGATGCTGTTTCGCATAAAAATTGTCCAGTGTCTGCTGGAAGGGGAAGAAGCGGGTGCCATAGCGGGCAAACATCAGGATGAAAGAAGAATCCCACATGAAGATGTTGCCGTTGTAGGCCGTATCCAGATAGCTCGATACAAAGCCTGAACCCGGTTGAGGCGCACGGATGTTGCCGATGGCAATTTCCCAGGCTTTCCAATACATTTCGATTTCTTTGTCGTGACCAGCCCAAATGGGATTGGGCAGAATCTGCCGGGCTTCCTCGAAACTCTTCGGTTCCATTGTCTGAGGCTTGGCTATGCGGTACTCGTTTTCTGTGACTAGCGGTTCCTTGACATACGTATTTTTATATGGCAGGCGATATTTGGCTGTTTCGCCTTCTGTTTGGGCATGCAGGCCAGTGAAGGCCAGCATACCGAGGCATCCGGTGAGGAGTAAGTGTTTAATCATATCCTATTATTTCTATTTGCTTGTATTTCTTTTAGAGTTTGGGTTGTTTCTTTATTCGGCTGTCACTGTAATCAGTACGGGTGCATGATCAGAGAGCAGTCCTTCGTTTTCTGTTTCTGCCAACACGCCATAGCGCGTAACTTTCAATCCGTTGCGCACGAAGATGTAGTCGATGAGAGGCCGTTTGTCGAACGGAATCTCGTTGAAATCATGGAAAGTCCACTCTGGCCCGTACACCACAGCAGCCAGCGAGCGGCTGTCTGTCAGATGCAGTGGGTTGGCGGATTCGGTGAGCTTCTTCACCACTTCCGACTCCGGATCGGCATTGAAATCACCGGTCACGATGACAGGCATTCCTTTGCTCAGCGAATCTGTTCTCTGCAGAATCAGATTCACACTTTCGCGACGGGCCACTTCTCCCACATGATCAAAGTGCGTGTTCAGTACAAAATACGGTTTTCCGCTTCCTTTCTCTTCGAGAACCGCCCACGAAGCAATGCGTTCACAGGCACCGTCCCAGCCTTTGCTGCCCACCACCTCGGGGGTTTCGCTCAGCCAGAAATAACCTGAATCTTTCAAATGAAAGCGATCTTTGTTGTACCACAATGCGCTGTATTCGCCTTGTGTCTTCCCGTCTTCCCGGCCCACACCGATGACCCCGTATTCCGGCAGGCGGGTTTGTAAATCCTGCAGCTGATTGTGCAGCACTTCTTGGGTGCCCACAATGTCTGCCTCGTAGAAACGGATGGCGTTCGCTGCCCGGTCTTTGCGGTATTTCCAGTTGTTCAGACTGTCTTCCGGATTGTCATAACGGATGTTGAACGACATGACGTTGACGGGTTGCGGTGTTTCTTTTTGTTTCACCTGGCCGCAAGAAGCAGCCAGTAACGGTATGAAGAGTAAAGCTATTTTTTTCATGATTACTATAATTTAAACCGGTAATTTTTTATGTAATTTGTTTCTTAAAAAGTCGTTAATATACATATAAACGGGAAGCTGGTATGGGTTCCAGTTTCTCTCCTGAAGGCAATTTCCATGCCCATGACAGGTGTTGTCCTTCATAGTCTTCAATGTACAGCAGGCGGTAGGAGTGCCATCCTTTCTTTAAGGCGATAGAGCCCGTGGCGGGAATTGCAGCATGGGAACCGTCGTTGTCCACTACCAATGTTTGGTCAATATAAAGCACACTGCCGTCATCCGAACGAGTCTGGAAAGTATATACACCGTCTTCAGGCACGTCAATCAGTCCGCTGAACTCAAATCCGTAGTGGTCTTCCTGCCGGGCTTTCTCCAATGAGGGCTCTGAAACGATGCCTTTTTCCACGAAGTGCTTCTGTTGCATATCGGCCACTTTCTGGAAATGTCCTTCATAATACTTGTATGTCGTTCCGTTCTTTGGCTGATGATCCAGGATGATCTTTCCTCTGTTCAATACGGCTTTAGTAGCCTGAATGCTCAGTGTGCTGCTGGGCTGGAAGCCGTCTTTGAATGCTTTGGCATTAATCTGTGTGGTATTTTTTAGTACCAGCGGAGCATTGAATATAGGCGACTGCTGTGTCGGTTCGCTGCCGTCGAGTGTATAGTGAACGGTTGCTACAGCCGTTGCCGTAGCTAAGTTCACCATCACCGAATCCATGAAAAGATTCAGGTCTTTGTCTACATAGGGAATCGAAACGACCGCCTCTTTGGTAAATGAATACGGAGCAGAGTCAGCTGTAACCCCCCGTTTCCTGTTGGGCTGGTCGGTCAGTGAGAAATGCAGTTCACCACCGCCCATCAACTGTTCGTAGGTCACGAAATTGGTTTCAATCTCTTTCCCGTTCAGTTCCACTTTGTCGATATACAGATTCTTTTCAGGATGGTTGGCCGTGATGGTCAGCGTTTTGCCGTTTGCCAGTTGCAGGGTAGCTTTTTCAAACAGGGGAGTGGTGAACGTGAATTCGTTGCTTCCCGGACACACTGCATAAAGTCCCAGACTGGACAGGATATACCATGCCGACATTTGTCCGCAGTCTTCGTTGCCCACAATGCCTTCGGGAGTCGGTGCATACATCTCATCGAGCAGACGACGTGTCATGGCCTGCGTTTTCCAAGGTTGTCCGATGTAGTTGTACAAGTAGGCAATGTGGTGGCTGGGCTCGTTTCCGTGAGCATACTGGCCAATCAGGCCGGTGATGTCCACCAAATCGCCGTCCACCTGTGCATCTGTGTGGAAAATATCATCCAATGCCGAAGTAAACGCTTCTTTACCGCCAAACAGCTGCACCATTCCGTTTACATCATGAGGCACAAAGAATCGGTATTGCCAGGCGGTAGCCTCGGTATACGCTCTGCCCACTTCATTGGGGTTGAACGGGGTTTCCCAGTTGCCGTCCATCCGTTTGGGGCGGAAGAAGCGGGTGGCTCCGTCGAATACATTCAGATATTGCTGCGAGCGGCGGATGTAGGTGTCGTAAATCTCTTGCTTGCCCAGCGCTTGAGCCAGCTGCGCAATGCACCAGTCGTCATAGGCAAATTCAAGCAGGCAAGAAATGGATTCCTTTTTGATGTTCGAAGGAATGAAGCCTTTGCTGATGTAATAGTCTGCCCCTTTCTGATTCTTTTCAGATGACACCACAAGTGCTTCCAGTGCTTTTTCTGCATCAAATCCGCGGATGCCTTTCATGTATGCATCGGCAATTACTGATGCCGAGTGGTAGCCGATCATGGTACCGGTTTCACCGGCAGAGAGCGGCCACAGCGGCAGTTCGCCTGATGCGTCGTAGATATGAAGGAAAGAATGAATCATGTTGGTCACCAGTGTCGTATCGATGAGTGTCATCATCGGGTTCCATGCCCGGAACGTATCCCACAGAGAGAACGTAGAGTATTGCACGGCACCTTGCGGCAGTTGGCCGATGGTTTGGTCGTGGCGGCGGTATTGGCCGTTCACATCACTTACCACGTTGGGCACTACCATCGAATGGTAAAGAGCCGTGTAGAAATTTGTTTTTTGTTCCTCTGTGCCACCTTCCACCTTGATAGCGGAAACAGCATCGTTCCAGGTGTGGTAGGCTGCTTGCTTCACTGCATCAAAATCAAATCCTTCCACTTCCGCCTGCAGGTTTTCTCGTGCATTCTCCACGCTGACGATAGACAGTCCCACCTTCATGACAATGGGTTCAGAAGTGTGGCCTTTAAATTTCAGCAGGGCTTGCAAGTCTGTACCCTCGGCTTCTTTTCCTTCCAGGGCTTTCTGATTGCTTACCAGTGTAGCCTTTTCAAAAGGCTGCGAGCATTGGATTACAAAATAAATTCGTTGGTTGTCACTCCATCCGCGTGTGTTGCGCATTCCTGTCATCTCATGGGGGTTGACCACCTGCAACGATGATTCGTAGATATGCTCGTTGTCCAGTGAATGCTTCAAGTCGACGATTACAGTAGGAGTACTTTCTTTAGGGAAGGTGTACCGGTGTACTCCCGTGTGGGCCGTAGCTGTCAGTTCAGCACGGATTCCTTCTTCGTGCAGGAGGACAGCGTAATAGCCTGCTTCTGCTTTTTCATCCTCGTGGCGGAAAGCTGCCGGTGCGTACATCGGTTGCCGGCTGGGGTCTACTGTCTGAGTCGTGGGCCGTATCAGCAGATCACCCAAGTCGATACATCCCGTTCCGCTGAGGTGGGTATGAGAGAATCCGGTGAGCGTGGAGTCATCATAATGATATCCGGCACAAGCGTCCCAGTTGCCTGCACGTGTGTCAGGACTGAGCTGAACAGCCCCGAAGGGGACAGTCGCTCCCGGGTATGTATGCCCATGAAAGCCGGTGCCGATAAACGGATCGATGAAGTCCACCGGATTTTCCTTCTGGCTGGTACATGCAGCCAGAAGGGCAGCGAGACAAGCCATGTGAATGATGTTTCTTACTTTCATTTATTTGGAGTTTATAGGTTTATTTTTGTGTTTGACATTTTTCTCGTCATTTGAATGCAAATATAAAAAAAATCTGCAAGAGCTGATAGGAGTTTCACACCTACTCTTGCAGATTCTGTTTATGCAATGCGAACAAGTTTGTTTTTAGTGCACACCAAATTCAATGGACAACTGATATGCATTCAAATCATCGGCAACATTCGTGCTTCTGACTTCACGCAACACCCATGTCGGGTTGCTGATCATAAACATGTGGTAATCAGTTTCTTGATTTTTAAGAACCTCTGTGTAAATACAACCTTCAATCTTTTCTGTAGCTTTTTTCAGATCTTCAATGGCTTCTTTTTTAACTGTACCTACCATGATTGCCGAATGCTGGTTGTCGAACACTTTGGAGAAGGTGGCCGAAGCGGCATCGATTTGTTCTTTTGTTTCAAAGCGCACCGTGCTGAATGGTACCAAAATGTTCATCGGATTGTCTGTAGTCGTTTTTACCATAATCGGGATGAATTTCACAAAGCAGTCCTTAGTAACCTTGAAGCCTTCTTCCGAATTAATCTTGTGGTTGAACAGAATCAGCGAACCTTCGAATTTCTTGTCCCATCCTTCTGCGTTGTACTTATTCATAGCATAACTTGAAAAATGAGAGGTTTTCATCGCAACGTCCGTTGCTTCGTTTGCCATGTAGCTGGAGTTTTTAACATCCATGCGGTCAACTAAGCATAATGAGCACGCATCACCCAAGTTGTTGATATAGTTCACTGCAGCATCTGCATTGAATACAGCTTCATTTTTCAAGCTGGATAAAAAATAGAGTTCAAATGTTCTGTTTTTGTTCCATTCACCATTGCTTTCTATTTGCTGCTGAATATTTCCCACTCCCAAATCTTCGGCAATACAGGATGTCATAAGCATTGAACTGCACCCGATTACACCGAGCATATATACTAGATTCTTTTTCATTTTTTGGCAGTCTTATTTATTTAACAATTCCACTTCTATTAATACAGCATCGTGGTCAGAGAGGTTCTGACTATTAGCATATAAAACTTTTTGTTCGCCTACTTTCTTCCAGTTATTTTTAGAGGAGAAAATCCAGTCAACCCAATGATTGGCAGCTATGTCGAACTTTTCTTTGATAGGTTCCAAGGCTGGTGCTCCAGTCATAAGATTCAAGTCGCCTCCTAGCAGTGTGGGATACTTACCTGAAATGATATTCTCTGATATTAAAGCTTCAATCTGCTTTTCTTGGCCACCTACGTGATCCAGGTGAGTAGCTACGACTGAAATAATATCTCCGGAAGGAAGCACTACTTCTGTAGCCAATACACTGCGCTGGTCGGCTGATTCGGCCGGACGCGGCAGTTGTACAGATTTAGAACTTAAAATGGGATATCTGCTCAAAATGGCATTGCCATACATTTCATTCTGACAGTAGGTGTAGTTTTCTTCAGGCTTATTCCCCTCTTTATTGTTTAAACTGTATGAGTATCCGAAAATACCAAACATATTGAGTTGGCTGGCCAGTTCTTGTACTAAATCCCTGTATTTGCCATCTTTCATCTGGCGAGAACCCCGGTTTTCCACTTCGTTCAGGATGATGAAATCAGCATTTTCACCTCTCAAGAAGTTTGCATAGGGAGTGAGGTCAAATTTTGTTTCATTTGTTTTGTCATTAAACTCAAACGACTTGACGTTGAATGTGATAATTTTTAAACGCTGGTTCTGTGCCTGCAGGGAAGAAAAACTTCCCCCAAGCAAGATTGCTAATAATGCTAAGCTAATATAACTGACTATATTTTTTTTCATATTGTAGCACTGTTAATTAATAGATGTTTTGTTTCAGGTTTTTGCTGCTTGCCACTTCTTTGGCAGGAATCGGGAATACATGGTTCACTTTCGGATTGAAGGTACGTGAAGGCCATATTTCGATTTCTTTTACTTCGAACTTACCATTGCTCAGTGTTTCTGTCTTCACACCATGAAGCGGTTTGGCATAGGTGGCTTGCGCATCTCCCCATCTCACAAGGTCGATGTGGCGGCTAGGCTGGAACTCAAATGCCAATTCGCAGCGACGTTCATTCTTTAACTGTGCTTTAGTGGCCTGGCTGTTTTCTGCCAGTCCGGCACGTTTGCGGATTTGGTTGAGTAATCCTTTCGCTGTAGCATCCCCTTCACCGTTTTTCCAGATCAAAGCTTCCGCTTTCATCAGCAGAACATCGGCATAACGGATCAGTGATACTCCTAATACGCTACTTGGGCTGTTTCCGTTGGAACTTACTTTTTTGCCGATGCAATCACTGTTTTCCCAAGGAGACATGAACTTGCTCCAGGTCATACCCGATTCGCTGGTTGTGGCCCATCGGCCCACACCCCATTCTACATCATTTCCTACAAATTTAATGTGGTTACCAGGATATAAGATTGTTGCTTCTCTGCGTTTATCTCCTTCTTCATAGGCTTTCCACAATTCCAATGTCGGCTGGAAATAGCCCCATGTGTTGTAGATACCCCATCCGCCGTTCTGGAAAGATATACCCGTGAATTTGGGTCCTTCTATAGCATTTCCAAGCAATGAGAATATATACTCGCAACAGAAGTTGTTTTCTTCACGGAATAAGCGGGTAAAATCAGAGTAGAGTTCGCGCTTGTCGGATCCTGTCATATTGATAACCTTATCACAGAATTCAATCACAGTTGCATAATACTTGGCATCGTATTGAGCCGCATACAATGCAGCACGAGCTGCAAAGGCCCAAGCTGCTGCTTTGTGTGGGCGTCCGTAATCTTCGTCCTTCAATTGTGATAAGTAAGGAAGCAAGTCGCCGGCTTTGCGGAAATCACTGATAATCTGGTCGTAGTTGGCCAAGACAGAAGCCGGACGCGGCTGGTCGATTTCTCCAGTCGGCGTATTTTCTGTCACGATAGGAAGTCCGCCGTTGGGACCATTGTCTCCGTAGAACGGACATAGCCACAAATACGCGAAGCCGCGATAAAAGTAGCCTTGGCCTATGGCGTTGTTCTTTAAATCTTGTGCAACATCCATATCCGGTACGTTGCGCAGCACATCATTTGCTTTTGCGTTGAGGCGGAACATATGTGGCCATGTGTCTTCTACGTCATTTCCATTGTCTGGTGTCATTTGGAAATTTTTAATTGCTTGACCACCGGCATCCGGTCTACCAGTTACCATATTGTCACTGCAGTTCTCAAACCACATCACACCCAAACCTGTGACACCTTCCTTATATGTAAACTCGTGGAAAGCATTCAGTGCTTTTTGTAAGTCTTCTTCTGTTTTCCAGAAATTTGTACTGCCTTCCAATCCGTATGGATCGAACTCCAGGAAATCGCTGCATCCTGCTGCAGAGAACGAAAGAAGTAGCGATAAAGCAATACTTTTATATGTTTTCAGTTTCATATGATTCTTAATTTTTTGTTTTATTAGAAATTAAAATTAAAGCCGATGCTGAATGAGCGGGCTACTGGGTATGTACCGCCATCCAATCCGAAGTTACCTACTTCCGGGTCAATGCCGCTGTAATCTGTCACTGTGAACAGGTTTTCAGCATTTACGTAGAATCGGAGGGAGCTGGTAGGAATGCCGATGGCTCTCATTACGCTGACAGGAAGGGTGTATCCCAGTGTCACGTTCTTCAGTCGGAGATAGCTGGCATCTTCCAAGAAGAAGTCGTTGAGGTTGCTATAGTTACCATTACCGTCTTCGATGATAGCTAAGCGTGGTACGCCAGATGTTTTGTTGTAGTCCCAAGAATTGAGCACATCAGCCAGCATGTTGCTTCCTTGTCCTCTACCAGTGTAACCCATTTGTTTGTAACCGTTATAAACTGTCGATTTACCTACACCTTGGAACTGGAAGCTAAAGTCAATTCCTTTATACTGCATATTACCTCCAAATCCGAATGTAATTTTAGGCATGTAGCTTCCCAGGTATTGCTTGTCATCATCTGTAATCTTACCATCGTTGTTGAAATCCACATATTTGAAATCACCCGGTTTGGCATTCGGTTGAATCATTTTTGTCATACCGGTTTGAGGATCTGTCCAAGTGAAGTCTTTGATTTCTTGTTCGTTTTGGAATATGCCTTCTGTTTTCAGTACATAGTATGAATACCAAGGCTGTCCTACAGCTGAGCGGAGCGGACGTTTGTCGTTCACACCAACGGTGTGCTGTATGTAGTCCATATTACCCAAGTCGAGCACTTCATTGTGAACGGTAGAAATGTTACCGTTTACTCCAAATGTCACATCACCGATTTTCTTTTGATAGCTTGCACTGAATTCCCATCCACGGTTCACGACATCTCCGATGTTACCATAAGGATCTACAGATACACCGGCAACAGAGGGCATAGGAACAATTTCGATCAGGTCTTTTGTACGTTTGTTGAAGTAGTCGATAGTTACATTCAATGAGTTGTCAAATAGACCCAGATCCAAACCGATACCATATTGTTCAGTCGTTTCCCATTTTAAATTTTTTGTACCGATAGAACCGGCATAGACACCGTTCTGAACTGTATGCAGATCTTTACCATAAATGATAGGCCATTCTGTTTCATTCAGAGGTACGTTCCAAGAATAGCGAGGCACCAATGCTACGTTACCTACCTGTCCCCAGCTACCACGGATTTTCAGCAAGCTGACAACTGATTTCAACGGTTCGAAAAATGATTCAGATGAAATTTTCCAAGAGGCAGAAACAGCAGGGAAAATACCTGAATTATTGTCTTTATATAATTTTGAAGTGGCGTCTCTACGCAAACTTCCCGTGATGAAATAACGGTCTTCATACGAATAGCCAAGGCGTGCAAAAGCAGAAATCATGGATTCTTCCCAAATTTCTTCTTCAGGCTTATATTTGCTCCAGTCGCCAGCCTGACCATTCGTGATCGAATGTCTGTCTTCTCGGTTGAATTTGCTTGTGTAATAGCGGTCCCATTTGTATTTTTCATATTTCATAGAATAACCGGCCATGGCACTGACATGGTGTGCATCATTGAATACATGCGCCCATGTAGCTGTTGACTCCCAAAGAATGGTGCTTTTCCATTCATTGGACTTTTCACGCTTATTCTCCAATTCCGGACGGCCGATTTCAGGAACTTTCGGACTGAAGATATCTTCAGTTTTTATTTCAAGACCGGCTGTAAAGTCACTCTTGATTGTCAATGATGAGATAGGTTTAATCTCTATAGAAGTAGTAGAGTAAATCTTCGTAGAAGGACGTTGCTGGTCTAAGCGTTCCAATGTAGCAACCGGGTTTCTGATTTCACCATAAGGAGAACTGATACCTTCCTGTGCAGCCCAGCGTGGAATTGTTCCGTGGTAAAGCGGTTTGCGTTGGTCATCATACATCAGATTTCCTTCCTTGTCATAGTCATACACTGTAGCCGAGCGAGGAAAGAAGACTGCTTGGTTCAATACACCTTGGTGACCGGTCATGATGTCTCCTTGTCCGTTCTTGTATTCATATGTTGCACGTTCGCTCAGTTTCAGCCATTTTGAAAGTTGAAAATCCAAGTTTGCTTTGGCTGAGAATTTACGAGAGAATGTGTTGAGCATTACACCTTTGTCATTGTCGTAGGCGAAAGAGGCAAAACCTTTCATCACATCGCTACCGCCTGATACAGATAATGCATAGTGCTCCAGCGAACCAGTGCGGAAAATAGCATCCATCCAATCAGTACGTGTTACATTTCCGTAGGGGAATAATTCCGGATTACGTGCAGCTACCATCTGACCGCCGTATGTTTTTACTGCATCGGCCCAAACCTGGTTGTATTGCTCTGCAGTCAGTGTTTCTGGCAGATTCATGGCGCTCTTAAAACTTTTGGAGATGTTGATGCTCACTTTGGCTTTGCCGGCAGACGCTTGTTTGGTTGTGACTACTACTACACCACCAGAACCTACGCTTGCTCCATAAATAGCAGCCGACGCAGCATCCTTCAATACGGTGATTGATTCAACATCTTCCATATTGAAAGGTGCCCCTGGCACACCATCTACTACGTACAACACGCCATCACCGCTGTTGTAGCTTTTATCTGTACCACGTGAACCACGCCCACGGATAGACATGGAAACTTCTGCCATCGGGTCGCCACCGTTTGATTGAATCATTACACCCGGCATTTGTCCTTGCAGGTATGAAGCTAAATTTGCCGGACGGCTTTTTAGTTTGTCGTCCATTTTAACAGTGGTTACTGCCGTAGACAGGTCCTCTTTACGGCTGGTTCCATATCCGATGACTATCACTTCATCCAGAACCTCTGTATCTTCTTGTAGAACGATGTTCATAGGTTTGTTTTCAGCCTTCATTTCGATTGTTTTGTATCCCATGAAGCTGAATTGCAAGACATCGCCGTTTGAAACTTTGATCGTAAATTTTCCGTCGATGTCTGTGATACTGCCAAGAGTTGAACCTTTCACCAATACATTGGCACCAATAATAGGTTCACCTGTTGAGTCTTTTACTGTTCCTGTAGTTGTAATCTGTTGGGCATACATTCCAACAGAAAGGAACAAGCCAAACAATAAAGTCAGAATCGTTCGATGGATTCTAAAATTTGCTTGTTTCATGCATTTGTTTTTTTAAGTTTATAAATATTAATTTTTTTGTTTCCGCTGCAAAGGTCGTAAAGCGGAATTACATTGTAATGACAAACGTATATTATTTTATTTTCTTCAGATTCGAAGATTTCTGATGCAATCTTAACCGATTGCAGGAGTGGTAGATAAATCATCCGGTGTATATAGTGATAGATGAATGTGTGTTCATATCAAACTTCTTTAGGTTATCTTCATGCAAAGATACTTAAATATTTGATTATTTTGTTTAAAGTCAGTTTTATTTTTCGTTTACAATCATTTAGGGGGTTACTTGTTTTGAGTATAGTAAAAGTTTTTGCGCATAAAGGAAGAAAACGGCATGATTGCATTTGATTCCTCATTAGCACTTTTCCTTGAAACGGTGTGTGTACTTAACTGATGGTGGATGGATTCTTGGTTAAATAATTGCTTTTTAGTTTGTGTATGTCTAATTATTGTATTAATATTGCCAATAAGTGTGCATTAGGGCTGTATGCTTTGAATTCATAGAATTCCAGGTATAGGTTTTTGTTTGGGGATGACATCTTTAATACACTTCACAAAACTGACAGCGGAAGATTTACATTTGATACATGATAATGAGCCCTTCTTGAGAATTGAATGGAAATGCAAGCGGAATAGCGAATAATCTTATTTATGCGACGTTATGCATTTTTCTGTGTGGGTGTCAAAATGTCCTTTTAATGAAAATCCCCTTGTTGCATCTATCTGTAACAGGGGGATTTTTTGTTTTGTCACTGCGAGCATTATTGAATTATAAATCATCTATCAGCACCGTGCTCTTGGCATAGGCTGTGCTGCGAGCTTCAAAGAAATCCGTTTTGATGTGGTTGGCATTGGCATACTGCGATACCCATTCCATGTTTTCCGGTTCTTTGTCGTAGCCTTCAAACAGCGGGCCGAATCCAAGGCTTTCCCAGCGCAAATTACCCAAGTAGCGGATGTAGTCTTCCACCATCTGTGTGTTGAGTCCCGGGATGTTGTTGCCGATGACATATTGTCCCCATGCGATTTCCTGTGCAATTCCCTCCCGCATCATTGATTCGTATATCATTAGCCATTTTGGCTCAAAGAGTTCGGAATTCTCTTTTTTAAGTTCGAGGATGAGGTTGCGGAAAAGCCAAAGGTGAGTATTTTCGTCTCTGTTGATGTAACGTATTTCTTGAGCAGAGCCCGACATCTTTCCGTTGCGGCTCAAGTTGTAGAAAAACATGAATCCACTGAAGAAATAAATACCCTCTAGAATGTAGTTGGCCACGAGCGTCTTCATGAGAGTAAATCCGTTCGGCTGATTTTGAAAATCGTTATAGCATTGGCCGATAAACCGGTTGCGGCGCAACAAGTGTTCATCCGTTTTCCACTGATAGAGAATACTGTTCCGTTCCTCAGGGCTGCAGATGGTGTCGAGCATGTAGCTATAGCTTTGGCTGTGGACACATTCCTGAAAGGCTTGGATATGCAGGCAGAGCTTCACTTCGTTGGCTGTGATATACTCACTGACGCTGGGTAGATTGTTGCTTTGCAGTGAATCGAGGAAGACGAGGAAACTCAAAATCTTGTCGTACGCTGTCCGTTCTGCCTGCGACAGATTTCGGTAGTCCTTCGTATCTTGGGCAAGGTTGATTTCTTCTGGAATCCAGAAATTGTTCATTGTCTGGCGATACCAGTCACTCACCCATTTGTAACGCAGGTTATTGAAGTCGTTTAGGTTGGTTGAATTTCCGCCGATCATGCGACGAAGGCGCAGGTCAGTATCGCCCTCTGGATTGAAGAGGGAATTTTTGGCAAGAGGCTGTGTGGACATCACTTCTTGGAGAAGGTCGGTGGATTCTTGTTTTTTTGAATGACTCATATATATTTATGGAACTTGATTATTATTTAAGTAAAATAACTTTTAGGAAGCGCAGCTTTCGCATTCTTGTACTTCGAGTGCCTGGCTACGGACGTAGTAGAGGGTTTTCACTCCACATTTCCAAGCCTGCAGGTAAAGATTAAGCAACGTGCGCAAGGTATATTCGTGTGTGATATACAGATTCAGACTCTGCGATTGGTCAATGTGGCGCTGGCGGACACCTGCGGCACGGACACTCCACTGCTGATCGATGAGGTAGGCCCCTTTGTAAAGCCAGTAGGTACGATCGGATAGGCCGGGTGCGACGCGGGGAAGCATGACTCCTTTTTTCTCTTCCAGATAAAAACGCTTCATCACAGGATCGATACCTGCTGTGGTGCCAGCCAGTATACTTGTGCTGCTGGTCGGTGCCACAGCTAAGAGGTATGCATTGCGCATGCCTTGCCGGGCAACACGGGTAGCTAGTTCTTTCCACCGTTCGGCTGTATAGCCGCGTTTTTCAAAATAAGTCCCCGTTTGCCAGTCGCTTCCCTCAAAATACGAATAGCATCCTTTTTCTTTTGCCAACTGGGTGCTGGCTTCGATAGCGGCATAATTGATTTGTTCGAATAGCGTGTCTATGAAGTGGAGGTGCTCTTCGCTTTCCCACCGGATGCCGCGCATGGCTAAGGCATGGTGGTAACCGCTGATTCCCAATCCGATGCTGCGGTATCGTTGGTTGGTTATTTGCGCATACGGCACGGGGTAGAGATTGAGATCAATGACATTGTCGAGGGCACGGACGGCAATGCCTACCTTTTCCCGTAGTTTTTCCTTGTTTTCCAGCGGCAGATGAGCCAGCGACAGACTGCCAAGGTTGCACACTACCAAGTCGCCGGGACGAATGGTATTTACTACAATTAAATCACCTTCTTCCGAGCGTATTGCAGAGGAAACAGCTTCGGCAGCTGACATGTTCTGGGCTATTTCAGTACAGAGATTCGAGCAGTAGATGATACCGCGGTGGGCGTTGGGATTACTCCGGTTCACTGTGTCGCGGTTGAAGGTGAAAGGAGTACCGGTTTCTACTGCCGAACGTAACACGAGGCGGATGATTTCTTTCAGTGTCAGGGTGCGGCGCGACAGGCGAGAATCGGCAACGCAATCCTGATAACGCTGTTCCCATTCCTCTCCGTAGAAGTCTTCCAGGCAGTAGCCTTTGACTGTCTGAATCTCGTGCGGACAGAACAGGTGCCACGGCTGATTGAGGTCTTCGTCTGCCATTCGCCAAAAAAGGTCGGGATAGCACACGGCCGGGAAGATATCGTGTGCCTTCATGCGGTCATCCCCATTGTTTGTACGCAACTGCAGGAATTCGGGTAAATCTTTGTGCCATGCATCGAGATAGACGGCAACTGCTCCTTGACGCATGCCGAGTTGGTCTACTGCCACAGCGGTGTCGTTGACCAGCTTCATCCAGCGGATGACTCCTCCTGCTACTCCCTGAAAGCCTCGGATGTCGCTGCCACTGGCACGCACTTTGCCGAAGTACATTCCCATACCACCGCCAAACTTGCTCACCATGGCAAAGGTGTCCAAACAGCGGTAGATACCTTCCAGGCTGTCGGGAACAGTGTCAACGAAGCAGCTCGAAAGCTGGTGGTAGGGCTTGCGGGCATTGGACAGGGTGGGGGTGGCCACTGTCATTTCAAATTGGCTGAGTATGTCGTAGAACCGTTTGACCCATTGGAGTCGGTGGTCTGCATGGATACCTGTCTCTTTCATCGCCAGATGCAAGGCAATTCCCAGGAACATTTCTTGCACCGATTCTGCGGGTTTATTGGAACGGGTACGGATCAGATACCTTTTCACTAAGAGATCGAGGCTGGAGTAATTGAGCAACTGGTCGCGTTCGGGGCAGAGGAATTGAGAGGCTTTCTCTAATTCGATGTCCGAATAGTTTGCCAGGATATAATCGCCATACAGCCCTTCGGCAGTTAGGTAACGCACTTTGTCAGTAAAGGTATGGAGCCCATTGGCTTCTTCCTGTATTTTCAGTTGGAGGCTGAGCTGGAAGTTGAGCAGGCGGCCGGCAATGAATTCCCAATCGGGTGCCTCAGGTGTTGTCTGTTCAACCGCTGCTTTAATCAGGGTCGACAACCGTTCTTTTTCTGACATGTCGGGTGTGTGATACCCTTTGTACTTTTTGTACAGCAGTGTGAGATCGTAGGCGGGATTTCTGAAATCGGCAATGATTTTATTCAGCACAATTTGTAGGCCTTGTATTGTAGGCATTTCTTCTGCACATAGCAGATAGGCAGTAGCACTGGCATGACTGTTGCCAGCATCTGAATGAGACGGTTGATACATCGAATGTATGAATAAAGTTTTATTACGTATCGTTTCGCACCGCCTCCCTATCCCACGAGTTGAGACGGCCTTTCATGAATGGCAGGTCTTCTGACTGACTCCTGTATTCCGATGCCTTCCCGCAGAGTCTTTTCATGGTTGAAAAGAAATTCAGCAGTGGCTTGTGTAGTGGTCTATCGGAATTTATGGCAGAGTTTCACAGCAGCGGGACTGTCTGGGATTCGCACCCAGTTCCCTTTTCATCCGCTCGCCAAGGACTGCCGGCGGAACCAATTCAAAAGCAAAAGTAATGAAAAGTTGTAATAATTACAAATTAATAAGGCTTAAACTTTTCTTGTCTGTGTTGTAGATGATGTAATAGGATTGATATCCAGATGAATAGCAGTTTTGGTCTAAACATAAATTCAAATTTATTCCATATTTAAGTTCTCTTACGATAAATATCTTTACCTTTATACGCTGGTATATGTCATTGTATAATCGGTGATGTTTTGAATCCGTATGAATATAGCACAGTCATTGTTTGTAGGATAAACTTTAATTAATTTCGATATGAAAAGAACTTTCTTTTTGCTGTTCTGCCTTTGGGTGGCAGTGGTAGGGCTATGGGCGAAGGTGCACATAGCGGATGTGAAAGCCGAAACGTCGTTGGATAATCGGTTGAGTCATGGTTTTCTGCACGTACAGGTCACAATGAATCCCGAAGAAAGCAGGCAGGGAGCAGTTGTGATGGTTTATCAGCTGATGAGCCCTCAAGGCGAGCGGGTGGCCCATGGTGAACTTTCCGTTGGAAGAAAACAGTTGTCGGTCTCTTTTCCTAAGGTAGAGGTGGCATCGCCTTGTTTATGGAATGCAGAAAAGCCTGCTCTTTATGAGTTGAAGGTGGAAGTTAAAAACCGTCGTGGGGTGCGGTTGGATGAGGCTTCTCGAAAAGTGGCCTTCTATCAGCTCCGGATGAACGGAGAGCAGGTGTTGGTCAACGGAGTGCCTGTACGCATCAAAGGAGTGAATTTCGATTGGAGGAATGGGTATGCTCCAGCGGGGCTGACGGCTTCTCTGTTAGAGAAGGAAGTGACCCGTTGGAAAGAGCATCATGTCAATGCAGTGCGGGTAAGTGAGGCTCCGAAGGGCGTCGGGTTTGCCGAACTATGTTTGGAACATGGCATTTATGTGTTGGATGAATCTACAGGGATTGACCCCACTCATCCGGCTGTGCAACAAGGCTGTTTGTGGGTATGGCCCAATCAGGATTTGCCTGTTAAGTTGGAGGAGATGAAAAAATTGTATCAGGATATCCGGTTCGTTGATTTCAATCGGGAAGAAGGTACGGTGAAGGTGCAGAATAATTTTGCTTTTACTTCGCTCGATGAGTTTGATTTTTATTATCTGGTGCGTGACCACGGAAAGGAAGTGTATCGGGGCAACTTAAAGCATGTGAAAGCCGCTCCGGGTGAATCGGTGGTAAGCGGACCGATAAAGGGGTATTCGTTGCAACGAAATACAACGGGCGATGTGCGTATTGAGTTTTATGCAACCAACCGTTCAGCGGGAGCTGCATTGGCTGATGGTAATCTGGTGGCTCGCGAACAGACGTATATTCATACGTTCTTCCGTCCTGAGAAACAGCAGGTGAGAGCAGAAACGTGGCTGGAGGAAGTGGTGGAGTCGGCCGACAAGGTGTTTGTTTTCGGCAAGGATATGGCTTTGGTATTCTCCCGTCGCACCGGCCAGTTGGTTTCCTATCGTCTTCGGGGACAGGAGTTGATTTATCAGGAGCAAGGTTTTCGACCATTTTTCTGGCGTGCACCGACGGATAATGACCTTGCTGCCCAGTTTCCAAGGGTGTTGGGAGTTTGGAAGGAAGCAAGCGAGCAAGAATTGGTGGCTTCTTCGTTTGCATATATCCGTCATGCAGAAGGAGCGCTGGTCGTACTGAGGGCTGCCTATGATTTTCCACAAACGGAGGCGAAGTGGGAAATAACGTATAAAGTGTATGCTGACGGAGTGGTTAAAGTGGAAAATCATTTTGTAGCCATGGGTAAGCAAGCAGCGATGATTCCTCGAGTGGGATTGCGTTGTAAACTGACTCCGGCGCTGACTACGGTTCGTTATTTCGGACGGGGACCGCGTGCCAATTACCGGGATTGCCGTACAGCTCAGTTCTTGGGTGAGTATGAAATCCCCATTCATGAAATGGGTGAATTTAGCTCTCGTCCGCAAGAAAATAATCATCGCACGGATATTTATTGGTGTGCTTTAAAGGGACGTTTGACCGGAGGTTTGTTGTTGGTAGCCGATCGTACGTTTGAGATGAATATCGGTTATGATCAGTTGGAGGACTTGGAGATGGGTCGGGAGTCTAATTCCTTGTCGCCAGTGGATTTCTTTGTGGATTATCGTATGATGGGAGTGGGGGCTGACAATCGGAAAGCGTTGCCGGTGCAGGAGCCTTATCTGATTCGTCCCGGTAAAGAAAATGCTGTTTCGTACGGGTTTGCCTTGGTTCCGTTTAAGAAAAACGAAGATTTCAAATCGCTGATTTTGAAATATAATGAATGATTCATTGATGTAAATAGGAATGCCCCCTGCTACAGAAAAATGGAGCAGGGGGCATTTTTATTATGACTTGCAGAGTGTCAGGTCGGCTAGTAATACAGCTGTTTCACTTTCTTCTTTGGGTGCATCTTTGGGTTTCCATGCTACGATAAAGCGGACGGATGCTGATTTTACTTCATAGCACTTTGTTTTCCACTCCGAGAGGGTGGTCTGCATCTTGGCTGATATCATGTATTTTATGATCCTTGGTTCCTACTTCCACGTCTACAATCGCATAGCGGGAAGGGTCTCTTTTCTCTGCGGTCATTTCGGAAGAATGACCATTGCTGTGTTCCAATGCTTTAATGAATCTACTCCAAATGGACATGGTTCTTTTATTAGTTCAATATTAGTTTGAGGTTTTATTAAGTTCTCTGTGTAGTTGTGCCGGCTACAAATCCTTCAGTAATACGTGGCTTGTCTTTTTATAGTATTCTATTTTCGATTCAGTCAGCACTTTCCATTCGTCGCTGAATTTCTCTTCCTTGTCTATTTTGAAGTTTTCCGAGCCGTATGTATCCAAGCGGTCGAGCAGTACGGCCACGTTGAGTTTGTTAATGTCCATTGAGGGTTGATAACCTATTTCTTCACTCTTCTCATCTGTCACTACTTCGTGTATCAGGTTGATTTCCTGTAGCTTGTATAGTATCTGATTGGTCAGCCGGATAGGGATTTTATGTTCTTTGGATATCTCAATAGCTGTGTAGGGCACCTCGTTATTAGCAAACCGCTTGGCAATCAGTGACATGATGAGGATAGATATAAAGTCGCGGTAGCGCCGGCTGATGTTGCGGGTGTCTTGTTCAAAACTGAAACTCTGGATGTTTTGTCCGGCGTAGGTCAGTTCGGCACCAAACAGACAGATAGTCCATGATATCTGTAGCCAAAGCAAAAACAACGGAAGAGCAGCAAAGCTACCGTAGATGGCATTGTATTTTGAAACCCACATCTGACTGTTGATATAGAGGAATTGAAAGGCTTGATAGGCTGTTCCTGCAAGAATTCCTGCAATGAGTGCGTGCTTGATTTTTACTTTGGTATTGGGCATAAAAATGTATAATCCTGTAAACATCAGCGAAGTAAGGAGATAGGGAATGAGCCGGATTGAGAACTTCATGATGGGAGCCAGCAAGACGAAATCATCGATTTGCTTGAGCATGGTGCTCACAAAGATGGATAGACCTCCGGATATTACGATCAGGATGGGCATCAGCAGGAGCATGGAAAAGTAATCGGTTATTTTGCGGTACATCGAACGGGCCTTTTTCACTTCCCAGATGCGGTTGAACGTAATCTCGATGCTGTTGACAAGGTTGATGACTGTCCACAGCAACATGATCAGGCCGACTCCGATGAATACGCCTCCCTTGGTCTGCGACAGGTATGAGTCTACAAAGGAAAGGATAGCTTCCGTGGTTTCGGTGTGGCCGCCAAATCCGGTTCTGAATTGTGACTCCAGCAGGCTGTCCACGCCAAAGCCGCGGGCAATGGCGAAAAGAATGGCCAAAATGGGCACTATGGCAAGCAGGGTGCTGTAGGTCAAGGCTGCAGCTTTGTTGGCCATCCGGTCTTTAGTAAACCGGTTGATGCTTAGATAGATGGTCTTGATTATGTTATACAATGAAAATTTAGTACGGGTCACTTCTCCTTCCGTGATGCGCCAAATGTCATACGTGATAAATTTCCATATATCGCTGATTTTTTTCTTCATATAGGTTTTTCAGATTAAGGGTTGAGTCTGATAACGGTGATTGTTTTTTATAATTGTATCTTTGATTGATTTGTTTGACTGATTTAATTGACAAAAATACGTTATTTCTGATAAAAAAACAAGTCGTACCGATGGCTTGTTGAAGATGGTAGGTCCCTTTTTAGGCGCAGTTTTTTCAAGTGTGAATGCCTGGAAGAAAAATAAAATAAAGCAGTCGGCCTATAAGCCGAGTTCTGTACCTCACCGAGATGAGGTGTCTGTCATTTATCTGAGTGACGTGTTGCCACGCCACTTTAGCAGTCTACCCTCCGACATGGAACGAGCAGCTCTCATAACGTCGGTTTACATGACCTTGCAACTCCTAAGACGTACAGCCCGACATGTCGCCATGCGGCTGGTGGGCTCTTACTCCACCTTCTCACCCTTACCTCTCCCCGAAAGGAGGGGCGGTTATTTTCTTCTACGTTACTCTACCCTCGCGGACAGCTTTCTGTTAGGAAGTAGGATGCTCTGTGTTGCCCGGACTTTCCTCCTGCATGAAACATGCACGCGACAGACCGGCCAACTGCTTTACGCTGCAAAAATACGTCATTTATTTTGTTTAAGCTAAATTTTGTGCCAAAAATCGAATTATTTTCTATCTTTGCTATGCTTAAAACTAATTAAATGAAGAATAAAAAACTTTTTTTATCCTGTCTGCTTGCTGCTTTTTCAGTAGGCATGATGGCACAGGAGGTGGCTTCTGTGGCAAGTGATTCTATTTATGGCGTGGTACGCGTTTCAGTTTGTAACATGAGGGGAACCGGTAAGTTTACTTCGGGGATGACTACACAGGCCTTGCTGGGAATGCCGGTGAAGGTGCTGCAATACAACGGCTGGTTTAAGATTCAGACACCGGATGAGTACACCGGATGGGTGCACCGTATGGGTATTACTCCGATGTCGAAGGAAAAAATCAACGAATGGAATCAGGCAGAGAAGGTGGTGATTACGGCTCATTATGGGTCGACTTATCAGCAGCCTGATGTGCATTCGCAGCCGGTGTCGGATGTAGTGGCTGGCAATCGTCTGAAATGGGAAGGAAGTGATGGCCTGTTTTATAAGGTCTCTTATCCCGACGGCCGCATGGCTTATGTCTCTCAGTCTATTGCAATGCCGGAAAAAAACTGGCGTAAGGGGGTGAAGAAGGATGTGGAAAGTATCATGCAGACAGCCGCTTCTTTGATGGGGGTGCCCTATCTGTGGGCTGGTACTTCTTCGAAAGGAGTAGATTGCAGCGGTTTTGTGCGTACGGTGCTGTTTATGCATGATATCATTATCCCGAGGGATGCGCATCAGCAGGCAGCTGTGGGTGAAAAGATTGAGATTGCTCCTGATTTTTCAAATATTCAGCGGGGAGATTTGGTCTTTTTCGGTACACGGGCTACGGCTGACAAAAAAGAAGACGTGTCTCATGTGGGCTTTTATTTGGGTGAAAAGCGTTTTATTCACTCTTTGGGTGATGTCCATATCAATAGCTTTGATCCGGATGAGGCTGATTATGATGAGTTTGACACGAAACGATTGCTTTATGCGGTGCGGTTCTTACCTTATATAAATAAGGAGGAGGGGATGAATACGACTGACTGCAACGGATATTATCTGCCCCAAGAGTGATTTTCTTTTTTTATTAACTGATTATAGAGGATTCAAATGCAAAATAGAAGGGATTTTTTAAAGACGGCTGCGCTGGCTGCTGTGGGAACAGGTACTATTGTGAGTCAGGTACTGGCAAATTCGTCAGTTCCGTTGTCTTTTCACATTAATAAACTTGGACTGGGAGGAAAGATGAAGCTAAGGTTTTTCCCATATGAACTTAAGCTTCGTCATGTGTTTACCGTAGCTTCTTATTCGCGTAGTACTACGCCCGATGTGCAGGTGGAAATCGAGTATGAGGGAATCACCGGTTATGGGGAAGCTTCCATGCCTCCTTATTTGGGTGAATCTGTGGAATCTGTCATGAATTTTTTGAAGAAGGTGGACTTGGAGCGGTTTGATGATCCATTTCAGCTGGAGGATATTTTGTCGTATGTAGACAGTTTATCTCCAAAAGATACGGCCGCAAAGGCGGCGGTGGATATTGCACTGCACGATTTGGTAGGTAAGTTGCTGGGGGCTCCGTGGTATAAACTTTGGGGGCTGAATAAAGAAAAAACACCTTCTACTACATTTACGATTGGTATCGATACGCCGGATGTGGTGCGGATGAAAACAAAAGAGTGTGCCGACCGCTTTAATATATTGAAGGTGAAGTTGGGAAGAGACAATGACAAGGAGATGATTGAAACGATTCGTTCGGTAACTGATTTGCCGATTGCTATTGATGCTAATCAGGGATGGAAGGACCGTGTGTATGCGCTCGATATGATTCATTGGCTGAAGGAAAAAGGCATTGTGATGATTGAGCAGCCTATGCCGAAGGAGCAGTTGGATGATATTGCTTGGGTGACGCAGCAGAGTCCGTTGCCGGTATTTGCTGACGAGTCTTTGCAGCGTCTGTCGGATGTGCCTGGTTTGAAGGGTGCCTTTACGGGTATTAATATTAAATTGATGAAATGTACCGGTATGCGTGAAGCTTGGAAAATGGTCACTTTGGCGCATGCGTTGGGAATGCGTGTGATGGTGGGGTGTATGACGGAGACCTCTTGTGCCATATCGGCAGCATCGCAGTTTTCTCCTCTGGTGGATTTTGCAGATTTGGATGGCAACTTGCTTATCTCTAACGACCGCTTTAAAGGTGTGGAAGTGGTGAAGGGGAAGATTACGTTGAATGATTTGCCCGGAATTGGGGTCGTAAAGCTGTAGTTTTACTGAATGAAAGTCAGTATGTTAATGACAACTGATATACAATGAATGTAAAAATGTCAGATACTGCCGTTAAGCGCTGTTAAGCCTTAATTATTCTCTGTTAAAAGAGGACAAAAAAGTGTGACAAGTGAAATAACCGAACGATATTTGTTATTATTTTAACGTCGTAAAAGTTAAAACAATACCGAATATTAACATTTTAAAGATTTATAAATTATGAAACAGACCACAAGAAACATATTGGGCGTAGGAGCAATTGTACTCCTCAGTTCTGGAGTGGCAGGATTGACAACGTATAAATTATTTCAATCGAATCGCCCCGCTACGCAGACTTCATTTAATGAAATGTTCCAGCAAAATCCGAATGTCAAACTAGCGGGTTTCAGTGCGCTGAATGCGCAACCGGTCGATTTGACTCAGGCTGCAGAAAATTCGCTTCATGCGGTGGTACATATCCGTTCTATTCAAGAGGCAAAGACGCAGACTGTTCAGCAGGCTCCTGACATTTTTGATTTCTTCTTCGGAGACGGTAGAGGACAGCAGCGTCAGGTACAAACGCAGCCGCGTGTAGGCTTCGGTTCGGGAGTTATCATTTCAAAAGATGGCTATATTGTAACGAATAATCACGTGATTGACGGAGCGGATGAAATCAGTGTGAAGTTGAATGACAACCGCGAATTCAAAGGGCGTGTGATTGGTACAGATCCTAGCACTGACTTGGCTTTAGTGAAGATTGAAGGTGATGATTTTCCTACCATTCCTGTAGGTGATTCGGATGCGTTGAAAGTGGGTGAGTGGGTATTGGCAGTAGGTAATCCGTTTAATTTGAATTCAACGGTTACGGCCGGTATCGTGAGTGCCAAAGCGCGTTCTTTGGGTGTATATAATAATGGTATCGAATCGTTTATTCAAACTGACGCAGCTATCAATCAGGGAAACAGTGGTGGTGCGTTGGTGAATGCCAGCGGTGAGTTGGTAGGTATCAACTCGGTGCTGTCTTCTCCTACAGGTGCTTATGCTGGATATGGATTTGCTATTCCTACCAGTATCATGACTAAAGTGATTGCCGACTTGAAGCAGTTTGGTACCGTGCAACGGGCTGTGTTGGGTGTAAGAGGAGCTTCGATTGGAAGCAATTTGATGGATGACCAGCGTCCGATTGATCGCAGCGGAAAGACATTGGCTGATAAGGCGAAGGAATTGGATGTCGTAGAAGGTGTTTGGGTATCTGAAATCGTAGAAGGTGGTTCGGCTGCCGGTGCAGACATTCAAGTAGATGACGTGATCGTGGAACTGGATAATAGAAAGGTTTCTAATATGGCCGACTTGCAGGAAGCTATTGCCAAGCATCGTCCTGGTGATAAGGTGAAAGTCAAAGTGATCCGTGATAAGAAGGAAAAATCGGTGGTGGTGACTCTTAAGAATGAGCAGGGTAACACGAAGATTGTGAAGGAAGCCGGTATGGATATTCTGGGGGCTGCCTTCAAAGAACTGTCTGCAGATTTGAAAAAGGAGTTGAATTTGGGATATGGTTTGCAGGTTACAGGTGTTTCCAATGGTAAAATGGCGGATGCCGGTATCCGTAAGGGCTTTATTATCTTGAAAGCTAATGATCAACCGATGCGTAAGGTCAGCGACTTGGAAGAAGTGATGAAAGCTGCTGTGAAATCGCCTAATCAAGTGCTTTTCCTTACAGGTATGTTCCCTTCCGGCAGACGCGGGTATTTTGCAGTGGATTTGACTCAGGAATAAGTATCCAGCCAGACAAATTGTCTGATTGAAAGATAAGTCGATGAAATAGAAAGTGGATGCCGATAGGGATATATCGGCATCTCTTTTTGTTTTTTCATTAAATAGAGTGCAAAAGTTACTTAATTTTGCTTATAAACAAATTATTTATAGTAACTTTGTGCTCCAAATCTGTTTTATAAGGAATGAGACAACTAAAGATTACCAAAAGTATCACTAACAGAGAGAGCGCTTCTCTTGACAAGTATTTGCAAGAAATCGGTCGTGAAGACTTGATTACTGTTGAGGAAGAAGTAGAACTCGCTCAGCGCATTCGTAAAGGTGACCGTGTAGCATTGGAAAAACTGACACGAGCCAACTTGCGTTTTGTCGTATCTGTAGCTAAGCAGTATCAAAATCAGGGTTTGAGTTTGCCGGACTTGATCAATGAAGGCAACTTGGGATTGATTAAGGCTGCTGAAAAGTTTGACGAAACGCGCGGTTTTAAGTTTATCAGTTATGCTGTATGGTGGATTCGCCAGTCTATTCTGCAGGCTTTGGCAGAGCAGTCACGTATTGTTCGTCTTCCGTTGAATCAGGTGGGCTCGCTGAACAAAATCAGCAAAGCCTTCTCTAAATTTGAACAGGAAAATGAACGTCGTCCGTCTCCCGAAGAACTGGCTGATGAACTGGAAATTCCGGTGGATAAAATCTCTGATACACTGAAAGTGTCTGGCCGTCATATTTCGGTAGATGCACCTTTTGTGGAAGGAGAAGATAACAGTCTGTTGGATGTGCTGGTGAACGACGATTCGCCTATGGCAGACCGCTCCCTGGTTAATGAGTCTCTTGCGAGGGAAATTGATAGAGCTCTTTCTACGTTAACCGATAGGGAAAAAGAAATTATTCAGATGTTTTTCGGTATCGGACAGCAAGAAATGACATTAGAAGAAATCGGCGATAAGTTTGGACTC
>Strawberry_p1__coassemble_1880_pt1 | contig 27986 bp, 29 predicted proteins | sample Strawberry_p1__metabat2_high_PE_028 | metagenome-assembled genome bin Strawberry_p1
GCAGGAAGGTCGCTGTTTTCATCCACATCTCATTTGCCGATGATAACCTGTCCTTCAAACTCAGCAGCCAATTCTTCAATGATAGGAGCTACCATTTTGCAAGGGCCACACCAAGGAGCCCAAAAATCTACAACAACAGGTTTTCCTTGTGCAAGGAGTTCCTTATAGTTGCCATCTGTAATTTCTAAAGCCATATTCTTTTTGTATTAAATGATTAAAACAATTATTTTTAAAACAATATCTTAAATGATTTCAAACCTTATATGGAAATGATTTGAATACATATTCCATCCGAAATCACGCCACAAATATAATCAATTTATGTGAAATCCAAGTTCTGTATGCTCTTTTAAAAATGCAATTAACTCACGCCCCACCGAAAGCTGTACCGGCCGGGAAATGAAATCGACCGACAAGTGATTGGCGTCGGTATCATCGGTCACCCTAAAATAAAGTTCCGTATGCCCCGGATGGTCTTTGGTCAGGGTAGCCAGTTCCGTCACCAGTTCGGAATTCAACACCGAAAGCGGGATGAGAATCGTCAGTTTCTGCACCAGCTGCTCCTTCACATCGGGCAAAAGATCCATCGACGTAATCTTCAGTTCCAGTTCGTCCTGCCGCCACTTTTTAGGCTGACACCGCGCCTTGATAAACAGGAAAGTCCCCTCATTGAGATATCCCTGATAAGTGACCCAGTCGTTGCCCCAGAACGGGATTTCGGCCGAACCGGAATAATCCTCAATCTTGGCGATGCCATACGGATTGCCGTTCTTGCTGACCCCGCGGCGCACACCGGAGACAATGCCTCCCATCGTGATTTCCCGTCCAGCCAGGCTCGCCTTGTCGTCCAGCTCGTTCATGTGCGTGTTGCAAACATGTTCCAGCACAATGGAAAACTCATCCAGCGGGTGAGCCGACAAATAGATGCCCACCAGGTCGCGCTCCCTGTTCAGCCGGTCGAGAGAACTCCACTGCTCCACATCCTGCGGAATTTCGGGTGTAGCCACTTCAACCACATTCTCACCGCCAAACAGCGAATTGGCAGCCGCCATCTTATCGGCCTGATAGCGGTTGCCATAGCGCATCAGCGTTTCAAGGAACACCTCCCCTTTGGAATTGGGAGCAAAGAACTGCTCGCGGCGCAATTCCGTAAAGCCGTCAAATCCGCCGGCCAGCGCCAGACATTCCATATTCTTCTTGTTGCAGGCATTCAGATTGACGCGCTGCACAAAATCGAAGATGTTCTTGTACGGACCGTTCTTCCTCCGCTCTTCAATAATACTCTGCACGGCAGCCTCACCCACACCTTTTACGGCACCCAGCCCGAAACGGATATTCCCCTGGTGGTTGACCGTAAACTTCAGGTTACTTTCATTGACATCCGGACCGAGTGTCTGAATGCCCATCGACTTACACTCATCCATCAGTTTGGTAATATCGGTAATGTTCGACAAACTTCGGCTCATCACCGCCGCCATATACTCCGAAGGATAATTGGCTTTCAGGTAAGCCGTCTGATAGGCTACCCACGAATAGCAAGTGGCATGCGATTTATTGAACGCATACGAAGCAAACTTTTCCCAGTCGGCCCAGATCTTTTCAAGCACCTTGGGGTCATGCCCGTTCTTCTGACCGCCCGAAATAAACTTCGGCTTCATCTGATCCAGTTTATCACGCAACTTCTTACCCATCGCCTTACGCAGCGCATCCGATTCACCGCGGGTAAAGTCGGCCAGCAGACGCGACAGAAGCATCACCTGCTCCTGGTAGACCGTAATACCATAGGTATCCTTCAGGTATTTCTCCATCACAGGAATGTCATACTCAATGGGCTTGCGTCCGTGCTTACGGTCGATAAAGTCGGGGATATAATCCATCGGACCCGGACGGTAGAGCGCATTCATCGCAATCAAGTCCTCAAACGTAGACGGCTGCAACTCACGCAGATACTTCTGCATACCTGCCGACTCAAACTGGAACGTACCGATGGTGCGTCCCTCACTGTAGAGCTGATAAGTGGCCGGATCTTCGATATCAATCATATCGACATCCACCTCCACGCCCCGGCTGAAGCGAATATTCTCGACAGCCTCCTTGATAATGGAAAGCGTCTTCAGTCCGAGGAAGTCCATCTTAATCAACCCGGTATCTTCAATCACCGAACCTTCATACTGCGTCACAAGCATCTTTTCGCCCGTTTCCTTGTCATCGGCCGTGCTCACCGGCACCCAGTCGGTAATGTCATCACGGCAGATAATGGTACCGCAAGCATGCACACCGGTGCCGCGCACGTTGCCTTCCAGCATCTTGGCATACTTGATTGTATCCCGCAACAGAGGGTCGGTAGACACTTCGGCAGCCTGCAACTCCGGTACATACGCAATGGCGTTGGGCAAGTTCATCTTCTTGTCGGGAATCTTGTCGGGAATGAGCTTACACAAGCGGTCGGATTCAGACAGCGGCAACTTCTGTACACGCGCCACATCCTTGATGGCCAGCTTCGTGGCCATGGTGCCATACGTAATGATGTGCGCCACCTTCTCCTGCCCGTATTTATTGGTCACCCAACGGAGCACCTCTCCCCGGCCGTCGTCATCAAAGTCGACATCGATATCCGGCAGAGAAATACGGTCGGGATTCAGGAAACGCTCAAACAGCAAGTCATATTGGATAGGGTCTATTTTCGTGATGCCCAAGCAGTAGGCCACTGCCGAACCGGCAGCCGAACCACGTCCGGGACCCACCGAAACCCCCAGTTCCTTACGCGCCGCATTGATAAAGTCCTGCACAATCAAGAAGTAGCCCGGGAAACCCATCGTCTTCATGATATAGAGCTCAAAGTTCATACGCTCCATCACCTCTTCGCTCAGCGGCTCGCCATAAATCCGCTTGGCCCCGTCAAACGCCAGCTTAGCCAGATAGTCGCCCTCCAGCTTGATACGATACAGCTTGTCATACCCGCCCAAGCGTTTGATCTTGGCCTGACCTGCCTCCTCACTCAACACCACATTGCCATGCTCATCTTGCGTGAACTCATCATACAAATCCTTTTCCGTATACTTGGCCCGGTATTCCTCCTCCGTGCCGAACTCCTCAGGAATGGCAAACGTAGGCATGATAGGCGCATGATCAATGGAGTAGAACTCCACCTTGTTCAAAATCTCCAGCGTATTGCTCAACGCCTCAGGCACATCGGCAAAGATCTCGTTCATCTCCTCGCGTGTCTTCATCCACTCCTGCTTGGTATAGAGCATGCGGGAAGGATCATCCAAGTCCTTACCCGTACTCAGACAGATAAGGCGGTCGTGTGCTTCTGCATTCTCTTCATCTACAAAATGCACGTCGTTGGTACAGATCAGCTTGACATCGTATTTTTTGGCCAGTTCAATGAGGTGCTTGTTGACATTCTGCTGCAAAGGATAAGCTTCGTGATTGGCGCGAGGCACCGTAGCCTTATGACGCTGCAACTCAAGATAATAGTCATCACCAAACAGATTCTTGTACCACTGCACAGCCTCTTCGGCTTCGGCCAGCTGACCGGCCGTGATCCGCTTGGGCACCTCCCCACCCAGACAAGCCGAGCTGACAATGAGTCCTTCGTGATACTTCTCCAGTTCGCTGCGGTCGGTACGCGGACGCATATAGTAGCCGCGCGTCCAGGCATGAGATACCAATTTAATAAGGTTATGATACCCCTTCTCGTTTTTAGCCAGCACCACCAGGTGATAACCGCTCTGATCGGGTTTCCCCTCCTTCAAGTCCATCGTGCGGCGAGCCACATACATTTCACATCCGATAATCGGCTTGAACAAGCGGCTTTCAGCCTCAGCCATTTTGGCTTTGCAATCGGCTATTTCCTGTTCAATATTTTCACATTCAATCTTTCCCGATTCAATATCGGCAATCCGCTTCTTAAGGTCTTTGATTTCCCCCTTCGGACCCCCGTTTTTCTTATTGACATAATTCGTGAATTCCTTGATACCGAACATATTTCCGTGATCGGTCACAGCAATGCCTTTCATCCCGTTTTTAATCGCCTTGTCGACCAGACGGGCCACACTGGCCTGTCCATCCAACAGCGAATATTGGGTGTGAACATGTAAATGAACGAAATCCTGCATACTAATCAATGAGTTTAAATAAGGGCATAAAAGTACTATCTCTGCGACGATAAACAAAAATATCACTCAAAAAGTTATCAACACATGCATTTCTATGCCAAATTACTTGCTGATATTTCAAATTAAATATATTTTTGCAGACAATAATTAATTTAGAAAGTTTATTAGATAGCATTCATGGGTCGACTGAAGAAACTAAAGAAAATACGAATACATCGCGAAGGGACACACATCTTATGTGCAAGTTTTTGTCTTCTACTTTTAATCAACGCTGCCTTGTATTGGGGAATCGATTGTAAAATTCCCTTCTATGCAGTCAGTGTGATCAGTACGGCCGTCTATCTGCTAATGGTTAATTTTTTCCGCTGCCCCATCCGTCTTTTCGGAAAGGATACCGAAAAAATTGTCGTAGCACCGGCTGACGGTAAAATCGTAGTCATCGAAGAAGTGGACGAAAACGAATATTTCCACGATCGCAGACTGATGATTTCCATTTTCATGAGCATCGTCAATGTGCATGCCAACTGGTATCCCGTGGACGGAACAGTGAAGAAGGTGGCTCATCACAACGGTAATTTCATGAAAGCTTGGCTCCCGAAAGCCAGCACGGAGAATGAACGCTCGACGGTAGTCATCGAAACTCCGGAAGGAGTAGAAATTCTGACCCGGCAAATAGCCGGTGCTGTGGCTCGCCGCATCGTTACGTATGCAGAGGTAGGCGAAGAATGTTACATTGACGAGCACATGGGATTTATCAAATTCGGTTCCCGCGTGGACGTGTATCTGCCTATCGGCACAGAAGTCTGTGTGAGCATGGGCCAATTAACAACCGGTAACCAAACAGTTATCGCCAAACTTAAATAACGCTGTCATAATGGCAAACTGTGTAACAAAACATATTCCCAATACGGTAACTTGCCTGAATCTATTTTCAGGATGTGTGGCCAGTGTCATGGCTTTTCAATCAGAATACAAACTGGCACTGCTGTTTATCATTCTGAGTGCCGTATTCGATTTCTTCGACGGACTGCTGGCCCGTTCGCTTCATGCCCATTCCGTCATTGGAAAGGATTTGGATTCATTGGCCGATGATGTCAGTTTCGGTTTTGCACCCTCTGTCATCGTATTTTCCCTGATGAAGGAAATGCACTATCCGGCAAGCATGGAAACCGTGTCGGCCTATCTGCCTTATGCCGCTTTCCTGATTTCTGTCTTTTCGGCCCTGCGGCTGGCTAAGTTCAACAACGACACCCGGCAGACGTCCTCGTTCATCGGCCTGCCAGTTCCGGCCAACGCCCTGTTTTGGGGTTCGCTCGTGGCTGGATGCCATTCATGGCTGGTGTCCGAAAGTTTTCATCCGCTATACCTTCTCGTACTGGTATGCCTGTTCTCATGGCTACTGGTTTCAGAAATACCGATGTTTTCCCTCAAATTCAAAAGTCTGTCATGGAAAGACAACCAGATCAGCTTTCTGTTTCTGATTGTATGTATTCCTTTCCTGGCCTTTTTAGGAGTAAGCAGTTTTGCAGCTATCATTATATGGTATATCTTCCTGTCAGTTTTAACAGGAAAAAAGAAGTAAACAATATTTTGGCACGTTTGTTGTACTATTGAATTATACAGAAATTACAATTTTATAAACAAAGTCCATTTTGCTTATGCATTTATTATTTATTATCTTTATCATATTACTTGTTGTAGGCGCTGTCGGCCTTTCAATTGTAGGGTTTATCATAAGAAGTATTTTCGGCATCGGACGCCGGTTTTCTTTTGGTCCCCGTACGTCTGAATACAAACACACTACAAATGAAAGAGCATCCGACTACCGGCAAGGAAACACTTCTTATTCGTCAGACAGTGACTATTCTTCCCGGAGCAGTCATTCATCTAGGAGCAGTCATTCATCCAGGGACGATGAAAGCAGCTATACCAACCCTGCTACAGGCAAAAAACAGAAAAAGATATTCACCGAAGAGGACGGCGAATATGTAGATTTTGAAGAAATCAAAGATTAAATGAACAGAAAAATGCCGGTAGAACAACAAGCAATGCCGGCAGAACAAGCGATTGCCAGCAGAGAACTGATGCCGACAGATAAACGATTGTCAGCAGAAAGCAAGAGAAGAAAGAGAAAAATTTGTCCAGTGTTTTACCGGCGCTTAGCAGCAAAAAAATCTTTCATCAAAGCAGCACATTCTTCGGCCAGCAGCCCTTTTACAACCACCGTCTTCGGATGAAGCGCTGAAGCTGCATATTTCTGATAGCCCCGCTTCTCGTCTTCAGCTCCAAACACCAGTCTGCCCGTCTGCGCCCAGGCAATAGCTCCCGCACACATCACACAAGGCTCCACTGTGACATAGAGCGTACACTCATTAAGGTATTTGCCGCCCAGCACATTGGCTGCAGCAGTGATTGCCTGCATCTCGGCATGAGCCGTAACATCATTCAATGTCTCTGTCAGGTTGTGGGCACGGGCAATAATGCGGTTCTTACACACCACCACAGCCCCCACAGGAACTTCACCCCGTTCGGCCGCTTTCTGCGCCTCCACCAAGGCCTGCTTCATAAAATAGGTATCATCCAACATCATGCTCAACGTCTCATTTCGTGTTCACCAAAAAGAGTAGGGTAATCCTCCTCCATATTTTTATATATAAACATGAGAATCGTTTCGCGAAGCCAGCGCGACTTGTTCGATATCTTGTATTTTTCCAGATACCGATCTACAATCTGCTGCTCCTCGTCACTCAACAAAATGCTCATCCGCCGCTCTCTTTTGGCCGATTCCGCCTGCTTTCTAACGCATTTACTACCTCTTTTTCTCATATTGTCCGCAAAATTACTTTTACTTCTGTAAATTCAAAGAATAAAAACGTAATTTTGCAAAAAAAAGATGGCGAAACACAATGATTTAGGTAAAGCCGGTGAAAATGCAGCCGTAGCATATCTGGAACGCCAAGGATACTGCATCCGCCACCGCAACTGGAGAAAAGACCATTTCGAGCTGGACATTATTGCCGTAAAAGACAATGAACTGGTAATCGTTGAAGTCAAGACCCGAAGCAATACTGAATTCGGCGAACCGGAAGATGCCGTGGACATGCCCAAAATTAGACGGACTGTACGCGCGGCAGATGCCTACCTGAAATTCTTCCAGATAGACCTGCCCGTGCGGTTTGATATCATCACCGTGGTGGGCCAGGAGAACAACTTTACCATCGAACATCTGAAAGAGGCCTTTTACCCGCCCCTATTCTGAACCTGTTCGCCCCACCTGATACATACAGATGGAACGGATTGAAAAAATTATCAACTGAATCGTAGCCTATGGATATCGAAACTGTCAGAGCATATGGCCTAAGCAAAAAGGCGGCAACCGAAGACATGCCATTCGGTGATGACGTACTGGTCATCCGAGTGATGGGAAAAATGTTTATCTGTATTCACCTGAACATGCCCGACCGCATCTCCATGAAATGCAATCCCGACTATGCCATCGAACTGCGCGACCGCTACAACGGCATTGAAGGAGCTTGGCATTTCAACAAGAAATACTGGAATACGGTCTATTTCAACCGGGATGTGAACGACCGGCTCATCAAAGAACTGATTGATCACTCCTACAACGAAGTTATAAAAAAATTCACTAAAAAATTACGTGCTGAATATGACAACATCCGCTAACTCTTTTCCCGCTTCCTTGATTCATCTTCCGGAAACAAACTCCACCAACAGTTATCTGCAAGCCTTGTGCAACCGACAACCGGTGGAGGAACTGACCACTGTACTGACCGATTTTCAGTCGGCAGGAAGAGGGCAACGCGGCAATTCATGGGAATCAGAGCCATACAAAAACCTGCTGTTCAGCCTTGTGCTGTACCCCACGTTTTTGGAAGCCCGCCAGCAGTTTCTCATCTCGCAGATGGTATCACTGGCCATCAAAGAGACATTGGACGAATATACCCCAGACATTTCCATCAAATGGCCCAACGACATCTACTGGAAGGAAAAGAAAATTTGCGGCATCCTGATAGAGAACGACTGGATGGGGCGCTCCATCAGCCAGAGCATCATCGGAGTGGGCATCAACATCAACCAAGCAGCCTTTTACAGTCCGGCTCCCAACCCGGTTTCCCTGTTTCAGATTACCGGCACTGAGACAGACACACAAACCATACTTCAGGCCATCCTGCTGCGCATCAAAGCCTATTATCAATCGGCCCGGCAAGGAAATACGAAAGAAATAACCCAGCGATATGAACAGGCTTTGTTCAGAAAAACAGGCATGCACCGCTATCAGGATGCACAAGGTACCTTCTTGGCCCACATCCTGCGGGTGGAACCGGAAGGACGACTGATACTGGAGGACGAAAAAGGCATGCAACGAGGATACATGTTCAAAGAAGTAGAATATTTACTATAATCCGCATCAGCACATAGGCAGACAATGAAAAAAGAAATACCACACAACATCAACAAACAAATTTTACACATTGCCATTCCGTCCATCATCTCCAACATCACCGTACCTCTTTTGGGACTGATTGATGTGACAATCGTGGGCCATCTCGGTGCACCAGCCTACATCGGAGCCATTGCCGTGGGAGGCATGCTGTTTAACATCATCTACTGGATTTTCGGCTTTCTGCGCATGGGCACAAGCGGAATGACTTCCCAAGCCTACGGACAGCAAAACAAAGAAGAAACCGACCGCCTGCTGACCCGTGCAGTGGGCGTGGGACTGCTGGTGGCCTTTGCCTTGCTGCTGCTCCAACAGCCTTTGCTGGAAGTGGCTTTCCAGTTTATACAGACCACCCCCGAAGTAGAGCGGCTGGCCAGAACCTATTTCCACATCTGCATTTGGGGAGCACCGGCCACCCTGGGACTCTACGGGTTCACCGGCTGGTTCATCGGCATGCAGAACTCGCGCTTCCCCATGTACATCGCCATCACACAAAACATCGTGAACATCACAGCCAGCGTGTGCTTTGTCTACCTGCTCCATATGAAAGTAGAAGGAGTAGCTGCCGGCACACTGATAGCCCAATATGCCGGTGTGCTGATGGCTTTCCTGCTCTATCGCAAACAGTATCGTAAAAGCAGGCAGACTGTGGCATGGAAAGAAGTATGGAAACGGGAAGCCATGGGACGCTTCTTCCAGGTGAACCGGGATATCTTTTTCCGCACCCTCTGCCTGGTGGCCGTTACCCTTTTCTTTACCTCAGCCGGAGCCGCACAGGGCGAAGTGGTGCTGGCCGTCAACACACTGCTGATGCAGCTCTTCACGCTTTTTTCTTATATCATGGACGGATTTGCCTATGCCGGAGAAGCCCTGGCCGGACGCTACATCGGAGCGAAAGATACAGCATCGCTCCGGCGCACCATCCTATACCTTTTCTATTGGGGAGGAGGACTTTCTCTGGGATTCACGCTTCTCTACGGTGCAGGAGGAGAAGCCTTCTTAGGCCTGCTCACCAACGAAGAATCGGTCATCCATGCGTCGGAGGTGTACTTCTTCTGGGCGCTGGCCATCCCGTTAGCGGGCTTTGCCGCTTTCCTATGGGACGGCATCTTTATCGGAGCTACCGCCACACGCCTGATGCTATACTCCATGTTCATAGCCTCTGCCAGTTTCTTTGCTATCTACTACAGCGTTCATACACATTGGGGAAACCATGCACTGTGGCTGGCCTTCCTCACTTATCTGGCACTCCGGGGAATCGTACAAACCTTCCTCGGACGGAAATATGTCAACGGCAGCTACATTTCTGCCGATGGCATGTAGCTCTTTTTAATAAATATCTCTATATTTGCGGAAAACATAAAATGTGATTAATATGGCTAAGTATAAAAGAATCTTACTAAAGCTCAGCGGAGAAAGCTTGATGGGAGAAAAGCAGTATGGCATCGACGAAAAGCGATTGGCTGAATATGCTGCACAGATTAAGGAAATACACGAACAAGGTGTACAAATTGGTATCGTTATCGGCGGTGGAAACATCTTCCGCGGCTTGAGCGGAGCCAACAAAGGGTTCGACCGGGTGAAAGGCGACCAGATGGGAATGCTGGCAACCGTTATCAACAGCCTTGCCCTGAGCTCGGCACTGGTAGCTGCCGGCGTAAAGGCCCGCGTACTTACTGCTGTACGCATGGAGCCTATCGGTGAGTTCTACAGCAAATGGAAAGCCATCGAATGTATGGAAAACGGAGAAGTAGTCATCATGTCTGCCGGCACCGGAAATCCGTTCTTTACAACAGACACCGGTTCTTCCCTGAGAGGAATCGAAATCGAGGCTGACGTTATGCTGAAGGGAACCCGTGTAGACGGTATTTATACAGCCGACCCGGAAAAAGACCCGACTGCTACGAAATTTGACGACATCACTTACGATGAAGTGCTGAAACGCGGCTTGAAAGTAATGGACCTCACTGCCACTTGCATGTGTAAGGAAAACAACCTGCCTATCATCGTATTCGATATGGACACTGTGGGCAACCTGAAAAAGGTCATCAGCGGAGAAGGAATCGGCACGGTGGTGCACAACTAATTCCGCCAAACATACATATCCAACCATAAAGGTTGCAGCATACACGGTGCGGTATGCTGCAACCTTTTTTGCATCGAATCCAACCGGAAAAGATTAAATTATCCTATCAGCCCCTCAAATGCTTGTTTATCATTGCCGAACTCTGTAATTTTGCACGCTATTTAATAACAAAATGAAAATGAACAACAAAACCAAAGGATTTCTCTATGGAGCGATTGCAGCCGCAACCTACGGCATGAATCCACTTTTCACCCTTCCACTTTACTCAGCAGGAATGAGCGTTGACACGGTACTTTTCTACCGGTACTTCTTTGCAGTGATTGTGCTGGGCATACTGATGAAAATGCAGCATCAGTCCTTTGCGCTTCACAAATCAGACGTAGCCCCCTTGGTTACCATGGGCTTGCTGTTTTCCTTCTCATCCTTGTTTCTGTTTATGAGCTACAATTACATGGACGCAGGCATTGCCTCTACCATCCTGTTTGTCTATCCGGTCATGGTGGCTGTCATCATGGCCTGCTTCTTCAAGGAGAAAGTATCTCCCATCACCGTGTTCTCCATCCTGCTGGCCCTTTCAGGCATTGCCATGCTTTATCAGGGCGACGGGGACAAACCCTTGTCAACAGTAGGCATCCTGCTGGTGCTGCTTTCTTCCCTCTCCTATGCCATCTACATCGTAGGAGTGAACCGGTCGACCCTGAAAGAACTGCCCACTACCAAACTGACCTTCTACTCCATTCTGTTCGGTCTCTCGGTTTATGTGGTGCGCCTGAAGTTCTGTACGGAATTGCAGATGATTCCCGAAGCCTGGCTATGGGCCGATGTCGTGGCACTGGCCGCACTCCCCACTGCCGTATCCCTGGTATGCACCGCACTGGCTATTCACTATATCGGCTCCACTCCCACAGCCATCTTAGGAGCACTGGAACCGGTCACCGCCCTGTTTTTCGGCGTATTGCTGTTTCATGAAAAACTGACACCCCGGTTAATGGTAGGCATTTTAATGATTATCACTGCTGTTACACTGATTATCATTGGCAAATCGATAGCAAAAAAGATAAGCCTGCTGTTGCAGATAAACAAAAAATAATATACTTTTGCTAAATAAATCAATCAAATAGGAACTTTAAATATCGAAAAAATGGTAGATGTAAAGACTTGCCTTAACAATGCACAAGAAAAAATGGACATGGCCATCATGTATTTGGAAGAGGCATTGGCACATATCCGCGCTGGAAAAGCGAGTACACGACTGTTGGATGGTATCCGCGTAGATTCTTACGGAAGTATGGTACCCATCAGCAACGTGGCAGCCGTAACGACCCCCGACGCACGCAGCATCGCTATCAAGCCTTGGGATAAAAGCATGTTCCGTGTCATCGAAAAGGCAATTATCGACTCAGACCTCGGCATTATGCCCGAAAACAACGGTGAGATTATCCGCTTGGGTATTCCTCCTTTGACTGAAGAACGCCGTAAACAACTGGCAAAACAATGCAAAGCTGAAGGCGAAACCGCCAAAGTAAGTGTGCGTAATGCCCGCCGCGACGGTATCGATTCACTGAAAAAGGCAGTGAAAGAAGGATTGGCAGAAGACGAACAGAAAAATGCCGAAGCCAAGCTGCAGAAAATTCACGATAAGTATATCAAGCAGATTGATGATATGCTGACTGAAAAGGACAAAGAAATTATGACCGTATAATTGAATGCAAGATAAAAGGATAATGGAGATGCTGTCGTTTCTCCATTATCTTTTTTCTAACAATCAAGATATCAAACAAAAGTAAATTGACTGAATGCAGGGATTAGTAATTAAAAACACAGGTAGCTGGTACCAGGTTAAAACCGATGACGGACAACTCATTGAATGTAAAATCAAAGGCAATTTCCGCTTGAAGGGAATACGCAGCACAAATCCTGTTGCGGTGGGCGACCGTGTTCAAATTATCCTGAATCAAGAGGGCACTGCATTTATCAACGAAATCGAGGACAGAAAGAACTACATTATCCGACGTTCGTCGAATCTGTCCAAGCAATCTCATATCATTGCCGCCAACCTCGACCAATGCATGCTGGTGGTTACTATCAACTATCCGGAGACTTCTACCATCTTCATCGACCGCTTTCTGGCTTCGGCCGAAGCATACCGGGTGCCTGTCAATTTGATTTTCAACAAAATAGACATCTACAATGAGGATGAACTCCGTTACCTCGATGCTTTAGTCGACCTCTATACGTATATCGGCTATCCCTGCTTCAAAGTGTCTGCCCAGACCGGTGAAGGCGTGGAAGCTGTCAAAAATGCGCTAAACGGTCAGATTACCTTGTTTTCCGGCCATTCCGGAGTCGGTAAATCGACCCTGATTAACACCATTTTGCCAGGTATCGATTTGAAAACCGGTGCCATCTCTTCCTATCACAACAAGGGAATGCACACAACAACCTTCTCCGAAATGTTTCCGGTAGATGACAACGGAGGCTATCTCATTGATACTCCGGGCATCAAAGGATTTGGCACGTTTGACATGGAAGAGGAAGAAATAGGACATTATTTCCCCGAGATATTCAAAACTTCGGCCAACTGCAAATACAACAACTGCACGCACCGCCATGAACCGGGATGTGCCGTACGGAAAGCGGTGGAAGAACACTTCATCAGCGAATCGCGCTATGCCTCTTACCTCAATATGCTGGAAGACAAAGAGGAAGGAAAGTATCGTTCTGCTTTTTAAAACTGAATTTCTTTAGACAAAAAGCTACATTAACTTTTTTTTGCCCCTCAACTTTTTAAACCTTTCGTTTCTTTTCATGTCATAAACGATGACAATCGTAAACAGAACTACACCATGAACAAGAAAACGAAATGGGGGCTCATCATATTGATTAGTGCCGGTATCATCGGCGGGGGTATCTACTCCCAACTGCCCAAAAAGAATGAAGAACTGACTGCTGCCGATAAAGTGATGGGCGGCAACCGGAAAAGCAAAGGAAAACAAATCCTCAATGTGAACGCCAAGGTGATCAAACCGCAACTACTGATGGATGAGTTTACCACGACAGGGGTATTGCTTCCGGATGAAGAGGTTAATCTGTCGTTTGAGACTTCCGGAAAAATCGTTGAAATCAATTTCGTAGAAGGAACGGCCGTAAAGAAAGGACAGCTGCTGGCCAAGGTAAACGACCGACAGCTGCAGGCGCAGCTCCAGCGGCTGGTGTCTCAGCTTAAACTGGCCGAGGACCGCGTGTTTCGCCAAGACGCACTGCTCAAGCGGGATGCTGTCAGCAAGGAAGCATATGAACAGGTCAAAACCGACCTCGCCACTCTGAATGCAGACATCGAAATCATCAAAGCCAACATCGAACTGACCGAACTCCGGGCACCGTTCGACGGCATCATCGGCCTCCGGCAGGTCAGCATCGGTACGTATGCTTCTCCCACCACCGTCGTGGCAAAGCTGACGAAGATTGCACCGCTCAAAGTTGAGTTTTCAGTTCCGGAACGGTATGCCAAACAGATCAAAAAAGGCACCAACCTGAACTTCCATGTAGAAGGCTATCTGGATGCCTTCGGTGCACAAGTATATGCTGTAGAGTCGGCCATCGACCCCAACCTGCATCAGTTTACCGCCCGTGCCCTGTATCCCAATGTCAACCATCTGCTGCTGCCCGGACGCTATGCCAGCGTACTGATCAAGAAGGATGAGATAGAAAATGCCATCGCCATCCCGACAGAAGCCATCGTTCCGGAAATGGGTAAAGACAAAGTATACCTATACAAATCGGGCAAGGCAGAACCCAAAGAAGTAATCACAGGCCTACGCACTGCATCGGAAGTGCAGGTGATTCGCGGCTTGCAGATGGGAGATACCATCATTACGTCCGGCACCCTGCAGCTCCGCACGGGACTGGCTGTAACGCTTGACAATATTGACTAATATCCGCAGTGTCTTATGAACATATCAGAATTAAGTATACGCCGCCCGGTGCTCGCCACCGTGCTGACCATCATCATTCTGCTTTTCGGATTCATCGGCTACAGCTATCTGGGAGTCCGCGAATATCCTTCGGTGGACAACCCCATCATTTCAGTCAGCTGTTCCTATCCGGGAGCCAATGCAGACGTAATCGAAAACCAGATTACCGAACCGCTGGAACAAAACATCAACGGTATTCCGGGCATCCGCTCCTTGTCGAGTGTCAGCCAGCAAGGACAATGCCGCATCACGGTAGAATTTGAGCTGTCTGTCGACTTGGAAACAGCGGCCAATGACGTCCGGGATAAAGTATCCCGTGCCCAACGCTACCTGCCCCGCGACTGTGACCCGCCTACCGTGTCAAAAGCCGATGCAGACGCCATGCCTATCCTGATGGTAGCGTTGCAGAGCGACAAGCGAACCCTGTTGGAACTAAGCGAGATAGCCGACCTTACGGTCAAGGAGCAGCTGCAAACCATCTCCAATGTCAGCAGCGTATCTATCTGGGGAGAAAAAAGATACTCCATGCGTCTGTGGCTCGACCCCGCCAAAATGGCCGGTTACGGCATCACACCCATGGACGTGAAGAATGCTGTGGACAACGAAAACATCGAGTTGCCTTCGGGCAGTATCGAAGGAAACACCACCGAGCTGACCATCCGCACGTTGGGATTGATGCACACCGCCGATGAATTCAACAACCTGATTATCAAAGAAGAGAACAACCGGATAGTGCGCTTCAGCGATATCGGACGCGCCGAACTGGGCCCGGCCGACATCCGCAGTTACATGAAAATGAACGGCGTACCGATGGTCGGTGTAGTAGTTACCCCCCAGCCCGGTGCCAACCACATTGAAATAGCGGACGCTGTGTACCAACGAATGGAGCAAATGAAGAAAGACCTGCCGGAAGACGTACACTACAACTACGGGTTCGACAATACCAAGTTTATCCGTGCTTCAATCAACGAGGTAAAATCAACGGTATATGAAGCCTTCATACTGGTCATCATCATCATTTTCCTGTTTCTGCGCGACTGGCGAGTGACTCTGGTGCCGTGCATCGTGATTCCGGTCTCCCTCATTGGTGCCTTCTTTGTCATGTATCTGGCAGGCTTCTCCATCAATGTACTTTCCATGCTGGCCATTGTGCTTTCAGTGGGACTGGTGGTGGATGATGCCATTGTCATGACCGAAAACATCTACATCCGCATCGAGAAAGGCATGAACCCGAAAGAAGCCGGCATAGAAGGTGCAAAAGAGATCTTCTTTGCCGTCATCTCGACCACCATCACACTCGTGGCCGTGTTCTTCCCGATAGTCTTCATGGAAGGAATGACCGGACGGCTGTTCAGAGAATTCAGTATTGTGATTTCCGGTTCGGTTATCATCTCCTCGTTTGCAGCGCTGACCTTCACACCGATGCTGGCAACCAAACTGCTTGTCAAAAGAGAAAAACAGGGATGGTTCTACAACCGCACCGAGCCGTTCTTTGAAGGTATGAACCGACTCTACAGCCGCTCCTTATCGGCATTTCTCCGACACCGCTGGACGGCTATTCCCTTCACCGTGGTTACCATCGGTCTGATTGGGCTGTTATGGAATGTCATTCCGTCGGAAATGGCACCGCTGGAAGACCGCTCACAGATCAGCATCAACACCCGGGGTGCCGAAGGGGTGACCTATGAATTCATCCGCGATTACACTGAAGATATCAACCAGCTGGTAGACTCCATCCTGCCCGATGCCGAGAAAGTAACGGCACGTGTATCGAGCGGAAGCGGTAACGTGCGCATCACACTGAAAGACATGAAAGAGCGAAACTACACCCAGATGGAAGTAGCCGAAAAGATATCGAAAGCCGTACGCACCAAGACCAAGGCCCGTTCGTTCGTACAGCAGCAGTCGTCTTTTGGCGGACGCCGCGGAAGCATGCCCATCCAATATGTGCTGCAGGCCACCAACCTGGAAAAGCTGGAAGAAGTGCTGCCTAAATTCATGGCAAAAGTGTACGAAAATCCCGTCTTCCAGATGGCAGACGTCGACTTGAAATTCAGCAAGCCGGAAGCCCGCATACAGATCAACCGCGACAAGGCCAGCATTATGGGAGTCAGCACCAAAAACATTGCACAGACACTGCAATATGGTTTGAGCGGTCAGCGCATGGGCTATTTCTACATGAACGGTAAACAATACGAGATTTTAGGAGAAATCAACCGCCAGCAACGCAACAAGCCCACGGATTTAAAAGCCATTTACGTGAGAAGCAAAAACGGAGACATGATCCAGATGGACAATCTGATTGAATTGGAAAGCGGGATAGCGCCTCCGAAACTGTACCGGTACAACCGCTTTGTATCTGCCACTATTTCGGCCGGACTAGCTGATGGAAAAACCATCGGTGAAGGACTGGATGAGATGGACAAGATAGCCAAAGAAACACTGGACGACACATTCCGTACAGCACTGAACGGAGACTCCAAAGAATATCGGGAAAGTTCTTCCAGCCTGATGTTTGCCTTTATCCTGGCCATCCTGCTGATCTACCTGATTCTGGCAGCCCAGTTTGAAAGTTTCAAAGACCCGCTGATTATCATGCTTACCGTTCCGCTGGCCATTGCCGGTGCATTGGTATTTATGTATGTCAACGGCATCACCATGAACATATTCAGCCAAATCGGTATCATCATGCTCATCGGGCTGGTGGCCAAAAACGGTATTTTGATTGTAGAGTTTGCCAACCAGAAACAGGAATGCGGTGAAGATAAGATGAAAGCCATCCAAGAGGCAGCCTTGCAGCGTCTCCGCCCGATTCTCATGACCAGTGCTTCTACCGTCTTGGGACTGATTCCGCTGGCCTTTGCTACCGGGGAAGGAGCCAACCAGCGCATCGCCATGGGTACAGCGGTTGTAGGTGGTATGATTGTTTCCACCCTGCTGACCATGTACATTGTACCGGCCATCTACAGCTTTATCTCGACCAACAGAATCAACAAAACCCTTAAATAACAAGTGTAACCATATGAAATATATCCTATCCACATTAACTGCATTCCTCTTGCTGGCTGCTCCGCTAGCCAGAGGACAGCAGGTGCTGACCCTGAAAGACTGCTTGGAAGAAGGACTGCAAAACAATTATTCGCTCCGCATTATCCACAATGAGGAGCAGATAAGCAAGAATAATGCAACGCTGGGAAATGCCGGATACCTGCCTACCGTGGACCTGTCGGCAGGCTATATCGGCAATTTGGACAATACAGAAAGCACAGCACGTGCTACGGGCGAGAAAACGCAAAGCAATGGCGCATTCGACCAAACAGTCAATGTGGGCCTCAACTTGAACTGGACCCTTTTTGACGGCTTTAAAATCAGCACGACCTATAAACAGCTGAAACTGCTGGAACAGCAAGGCGAAACCAATACCCGCATAGCTATTGAGGATTTTGTCGCAGAACTGACAGCCGAATATTACAACTTTATCCAACAGAAAATACGGTTGAAGAATTTCCATTATGCCATGCTGCTTTCAAAAGAACGCCTGCGCATTGCGGAAGCGAGCCACCTGGTCGGCAAATTCTCCGGTCTGGACTACCAGCAGGCAAAGGTGGACTTCAATGCCGACAGTGCGCAATATATCAAGCAGCAGGAACTCCTCCAAGCCTCACGTATTCAAATGAACGAACTGATGGCCAACACCGATGTTACGCAACCGCTTATCATCAAAGACTCTATCATTGATGTTTGTGGCAACCTCCGATTCGAGGAACTCTGGAACTCAACCTTATCGACCAATGCTTCCTTGTTGAAGGCCAATCAAAACACCACACTGGCCCAATTGGACTACAAAAAAATCAAGTCACGCAACTATCCTTACCTGAAGCTGAACACAGGCTACGGATACACCTTCAATAAATATGACGTCAATGCCATCAGTAAAAGAAACAACTGGGGATTTAATGCAGGCGTAACCATCGGATTCAACTTGTTTGACGGCAACAGACGCCGTGAGAAACGAAATGCAACGCTGGCCTACAAAAACAAACAATTGGAAAAGCAAAATCTGGAACTGACACTCCGTTCGGAACTGAGTAACCTCTGGCAAGCCTACCACAACAATTTAAAGCTGCTGAATTTGGAACGGCAGAACCTGATTACAGCCAAAGACAACCATGATATTGCCATGGACCGGTATATGCAAGGTACTCTATCCGGGTTTGAAGTGCGTGAAGCACAAAAAAGCTTGCTGGATGCAGAAGAACGTATCCTGTCGGCCGAGTATAATACCAAGCTCTGCGAGATATCCTTGCTGCAAATCAGCGGACGCATCATGAAGTATTTGGAATAAACACTTCTCCATACAAACACAGGGCGTGTCACAATCATTCATGACACGCCCTGTTTATATATACCCTCTGGAAAAACTCCCCGGGGTTATCTATTCATGCCAAAGGCTATTACTTGGCACAATTCCAAGGTTTCAGCTGTTTGAAGAAGTCGTTACCTTTATCATCCACCAGGATAAATGCCGGGAAATCTTCCACTTCAATTTTCCAGATAGCTTCCATACCCAGTTCCGGATACTCTACACACTCAATGCTCTTGATGTTGTTTTGAGCCAAGATAGCAGCCGGTCCGCCGATAGAACCCAGATAGAAACCACCATACTTCTTACAAGCATCCGTTACTTGCTGGCTGCGGTTACCCTTAGCCAACATAATCATGCTACCGCCGTGGCTTTGGAACAAGTCAACATACGGGTCCATACGGCCAGCTGTTGTGGGGCCCATAGAACCGCAAGCCATTCCCTGCGGAGTTTTTGCCGGACCTGCATAATAAATAGGATGATCCTTGATGTATTGAGGCAGATCTTCACCGCGGTCCAGACGTTCTTTCAACTTCGCATGCGCAATGTCACGGCCTACAATGATTGTTCCGTTCAATGACAGACGAGTTGCTACCGGATATTTAGTCAGTTCTTTCAGGATTTCCGGCATCGGACGGTTCAAGTCGATACGTACCACATCCCCTTCACCAGCCTGACGCAAAGCTTCCGGAATCAGTTCACCCGGATTCGCATCCAGTTTTTCAATCCAGATACCGTCTTTGTTGATCTTACATTTAATGTTACGGTCGGCAGAGCAAGAAACACCCAGACCCACCGGACAAGAAGCACCGTGACGAGGCAGACGGATGATACGCACGTCATGAGCCAGGTACTTACCGCCAAACTGAGCACCCAAACCAATTTTGTGAGCCTCAGCCAACACTTCTTTTTCCAGTTCTACATCACGGAAAGCACGGCCAAACTCGTTACCGGTAGTCGGCAGATTATCATAGAAATGAGTAGAAGCCAGTTTCACAGTCAGCAAGTTCTTTTCAGCCGATGTACCGCCGATAACAAATGCGATGTGATAAGGAGGACAAGCTGCAGTACCCAGCGTCTTAATCTTTTCTACCAGGAACGGCACCAGTGTACCCGGATTCAAGATTGCTTTTGTTTCCTGATACAGGTAAGTCTTATTGGCAGATCCACCACCCTTCGTTACACACAGGAACTCATATTCCATGCCTTCAGTAGCCTCGATATCAATCTGAGCCGGAAGGTTACATTTCGTATTTACTTCTTCATACATGCTCAGCGGTGCATTCTGAGAATAACGCAAATTCTCTTCCGTATACGTTTTATACACACCCAGAGAAAGCGCTTCTTCATCACAGTAGCCCGTCCATACCTGCTGTCCCTTTTCACCGTGAATAATCGCAGTACCAGTATCCTGGCAGAAAGGAAGAACGCCTTTCGAAGCCACTTCCGCATTGCGCAAGAAAGTCAAAGCTACATATTTATCATTTTCGCTTGCTTCCGGATCATTCAGAATTTTAGCCACCTGTTCGTTGTGTGAACGGCGAAGCATGAAAGACACATCACGGAAAGCCGCGTTAGCCATTGCAGTCAACCCTTCTTTCTCGATTTTCAAGATAGGTTTGCCTTCAAACTCGCTTACAGACACATAGTCTTTGGTAAGCAGATAATACTCAGTTGTATCTTTCCCCTTTTCAAACATAGGTTGATACTTAAACGGAGGTGTTGCCATAAGTTTATTGTTTTATTACGTAAAGTTAGTTAGTGAGACAAAGGTAATAATTAAGCGTGAATTATTACTCCATCCCTTACGCTTTATTTACTCTTTTATATTTTCGAAAGACAATCATCAACCAAACAAAAAAAATGCACGCTTATGTTTCGAAGCATAAGCGTGCATTGTATGGTTATTCTTCCTCGTACGTCTGATAAAGAAAATCGTTGTACGGATACTTCTGAACATGCAGTTCCCTCACGCGTTTGTAAACCACGCTCTTGAATTCATCCATATTCATTTTCTCGCGGGCGGAAATAAAGAGACAGTTATCCTCCATCTTCGCCATCCACGTATTCATCAGTTCCTCGAGCGTCAGATTTTCCTTCGTGCGGGGTGTCAGGTCATCCGGAGCTTTTTCCACATACGTGTAAGCATCGATTTTGTTGAACACCAGAATCATAGGTTTACCTCCTCCGCCGATTTCAGCCAGTGTTTTGTTCACCACCTCAATCTGTTCTTCAAAACCCGGATGCGAAATATCCACCACATGAATCAGCAAGTCAGCTTCGCGCACCTCGTCGAGCGTAGACTTGAAAGAGTCTACCAGGTCAGTAGGCAACTTACGGATAAACCCTACCGTATCCGAAAGCAAGAAAGGCAAATTGTCGATAATCACCTTACGCACCGTAGTATCCAGCGTAGCAAACAGTTTGTTTTCCGCAAAGACCTCACTCTTCGCCAGCAAGTTCATCATCGTAGACTTCCCCACATTCGTATAGCCCACCAGTGCCACACGAATCATCCGTCCGCGGTTCTTGCGCTGAGTTGCTTTCTGCTTGTCAATTTCCACCAGCCGTTCTTTCAGCAACGACATACGGTTCAAAATGATACGGCGGTCCATCTCAAGCTGCGTTTCACCCGGTCCGCGCAAACCCACCGAACCCTTACCGCCACCGGCGCCGGAACCACCTCCCTGTCGTTCCAAGTGAGTCCACAAGCGCTGCAGACGAGGCAACATATATTTATACTGCGCCAGCTCCACCTGCGTTTTGGCATTGGCAGTCTGTGCACGCATGGCAAAGATATCCAGGATCAGAGAAGTACGGTCCAGAATCTTCACCTTCAGTTCCGCTTCGATATTCCGGATCTGCTTCGCCGAAAGTTCATCATCAAAGATGACCATTCCCACTTCGCGTTCCTCTTCCTCCTCCTGCAAGATATATTGTTTGATTTCTTCCAGTTTACCTTTCCCCACATACGTCACAGAATTGGCAGTGGGCAACTTCTGAGTAAAACGTTTCACAACTTCCGCCCCAGCCGTCTCGGCAAGGAATGCCAATTCATCCAGATATTCATTCGTCTTGCGCTCATCCTGCGTCTGCGTGATAAGTCCCACAAGCACCGCTGTTTCCACCTTGGCTTCGGATATTACAAATTCTTTCATTTTCTACTAATCGTATATAATCATATGAGGCGCAAATATAACAAAAAAAGAGGGTAGCACTACGCTTACCCTCTAAAATTTCTTTATATATCCCAATTATCAGATAATTCCTTCTTTCACGATATCAATCAGAATCGGTTTCACCCCGCTTACAAAACATTCCACAGCAATCACCATCAGAATCAGCCCCATCAGGCGCATCATCACGTTGTTGCCCGTTTCACCCAGCAGATTGACCAGTCGGGTAGAAGCCCTCAAGATAAAATAAGTCAGCAGATAAATCAGCGCAATGACACCGATAAGCACACTTTTCATTTCAAACGAATGTGCATCCTGCATCAGCACAATGGCATTGGCTATGGCACCGGGACCGCAAAGCATCGGAATGCCCAGCGGAGTAATTGAAATGTCATCTGCATACGTCTTTATCTCATCATCCTTCAGTTTCATAGGCGTATAGCGTGCCTGAAGCATATCGAAGCCTATCTTAAAGATAATAAACCCACCGGCAATACGGAACCCGTTGGTGGAAATGCCGAAAAATTTAAACAGGAACTGTCCGGCAAACACAAACACCATAATCGTAAGAAACGACACGATGGTGGCACGGCGGATAATGGAACGCCGTTCTTTTTCCGACATGCCATGAGTCATGGTAAGGAAGACAGGCATCGTCCCCAGCGGATTGGTCAAAGTAAAGAAAGACGTAAAGCAAAGCAAAGCAAAAGGTAAAAGCGCACTATCCATAGCTAAATCACATTTATATGTTAGTTATACACGGCACAAATGTACAATTTATTATAGATATGTTATAAAAAATCCATCAAATCTTTCAACGACTGAATGTGATACGTAGCACGGAAAGGAAACTCCGTCCGCCCGCTCACATTATAGAAAGCCTGATGCATTCCCACATGGCAGGCTCCCGTGATATCCGCATCCCAATTATCGCCAATCATCAGCGACTCGCGCAGTTCCGACTGAGTGGCCGACAAGGCAAAATGAAAAATCGTAGGCGAAGGTTTCAGCACACCGATATCTTCCGAAAGGATCACCTTCTTGAAAAAGTGCTCCACACCGGCCGATTCCATTTTCCGCACCTGGAGTTCACGGAATCCGTTCGACAAGACATACAGATTATACCGAGGAGCCAGATACTCCAGCACCTCCCTCGCATGCGGCATCAACCCGCTTTTGGTGGGAATAATGGTAAAGAAATCCTTAGAGAAGTCAATAGCCAAAGCCTCATCGTTCACCCCCACCTGCTGAAGCGGATAAAGAAAACGCTGCCGGTTGAGTTCCTCTTTCGTTACCTTTCCCTCACTGTACTCCACCCACAGCTCCGCATTCCGTTTCTGGTAAAACGCATAAAAATGTTCAAAAGAATCGAAATAACGGTTGAACGAATGTAGTTGATAAACCTCTTGGAAAGTCTCTCGGGCATTCCGTGAAAACGCCCAAATCGTATCATCTAAGTCAAAAAACAGATTCTTGTATTTCATCAATTATTGTAAGCCAGTATGCAACATAAAAAAAGCCAATGCGCCGATTTCTTCGGATAAGGAATCAGCACATTGGCCATCAACTAAACCATTTTAATTATTTTACCTGAATCACCAGATATCTGGAAATGCTCCAGAAATCTTTCTGGTTCGTAATCTTCAGAGCCAGCTGACCTTTATCATCCTTCACCAATTCATAAGAACCAGCCGGATGAGTCGTCAGGAGTTCAGCACGTTTAGAATACAGTTTAATTTCTTTCGTAGTGCGGATGTCAATCTGAGTAAAGTAATCCTTATTGAAATCAGCATTCTTCAGCACATCCCCGCTTTGCAAAATCTTCTGAGCTTTCAGTTCAGAGCGAGTACCGAACACAAACCAAGCCGCATTCAGGCTCTTGTCCTGTTCCACCACAGTTTTGGCCTTGGCTTCATTTTCTGCAGCCAGTGTTTCTTTTTCAGCCGACAAGTTGCTTACAGCTGTATCCAATTCCTGAATACGGATATTCTTGGAAGCCAACTCATTCTGCAACTCTTCGATACGCTGTTGCTTTGCATTCAGTTCGGCAGTAAGCGATGCCACAGCCTTCTTCATCTGAGCCGAATTGTACTTACTGTTTTTCAGCTGAGTCTGCAATTTTTCAATCTGAGCCTTGTTTTCTTCCATCTGTTTGGTGATAAACTCAATATCAGAAGCAATACGCTGCTTGGCACTGCCTGAGTTTTCGCCAATCTTTCCGCGCTGCAAATCCACCCGGCTCTCAGCATCGTTAATTTTACGGAAACCTTCCTGGATTTCATTGAACGTACCCATCATATCTTCCAGCTCAGCATTACGCTGGGTCAATTCCATCAAAAGAGAATCATTCTCAGCCTTCAAATCCTTACTTCCACCTTTAAAGGCATCACACGAAGCCAAGAAGGCTGCGCATACAAATAAAACTGTCAACTTTTTCATACGTTTACGTTTTACGTTTTTAAATCAAGTTATTTTAATTGTCTATTCCTGCTAATACAATAACGATTTCCCCCCGGGGCTCCGTAGCTGTAAAGTGCTCAATCAGTTCCGCCAGCGTGCCGCGCACCGTTTCCTCATGCAGCTTGGAAATCTCCCTCGAAACCGTTGCCTGCCGTTCGGCACCGAAAAACTCGGCAAACTGCGTCAGCGTCTTCACCAGCCGATGCGGCGACTCATAAAACACCATTGTCCGCCGTTCTTCCATCAACCCCTTCAAGCGAGTCTGACGACCTTTCTTCTGAGGCAGAAAGCCTTCGAAGCAGAATTTCTCGTTCGGCAATCCCGAAGCCACCAGTGCCGGAACAAAAGCCGTTGCCCCCGGCAGACACTGCACCTCGATGCCATTGCGTACACATTCCCGAACCACCAGAAATCCAGGATCAGATATCCCCGGTGTACCGGCATCCGAAATCAGTGCCACGGTCTCACCTGCCTTTATTCTGTTGACAACGCTCTCCACCGTTTTGTGCTCATTGAACTTATGGTGCGACTGCATTGCGTTCTTAATTTCAAAATGCTTCAACAAGATACCGGAAGTACGTGTGTCCTCAGCCAAAATCAAGTCGACCTCCTTCAACACTTTTACAGCCCGAAAGGTCATATCCTCCAGATTTCCTACCGGCGTAGGTACTACATACAATTTTCCCATATACTCTTCTATATTATACAGATTGGTTAAAATACTTATCCAATAAATCCAGAAAATCGGCAACCGCCTCATTTTCTTCATTCACATTCACCTTCGACGAAAGAAACGCCACTGCCGCCTGATAAGAACTCATCATCGAGATCTGTTCGATGGCCCGGTTCATCAATGCCATATCCCCGCCAAACAACTCCCGGGAGAAACGGAACGAATCATTCAAGCTGATCGACTTCCTCAACCCACCGGCAAACAGTTTGATGTTTTCACCCAGCACGGCCGTTCTTCCGCTTTCCTTCCGGACGGGAACATCCATCACAGGCTCTTCAGCTTCCTCCGCTATTTCCACTGTTTCTTCCGCTGCCTTTCGGGCTGTCTCACCGTCTTCTTCGGCTTTATGCACCGCTTCCTTCACCAAAGACTCGGAAGCAACAAGAACAGACACAGGCACACAGGCAGCATCTACTTCCTCCGACAACGCCTCCAGCTGCTGCTGCATCCGCTCGATATTTCGCTTCAGCAACTCAGCCAAAGTGGACGACGGTGCCTTCTCAAACGAATCCATGAGATACTGTAACTCATGCACATCCAACTCAAGTTCTGTTAATCGCTTATTATTCATGTCTATCCATTGTGTAACATGTTGCGAATGTAGGAATAATTTGCTCAATAACTTAAAATAATGGATAATTTAACAGTTCTTGCACATTGAATTGTTTACCTTTGCATCTTCATTCATAAAAACGAGAAAGCACAAAATCACATGGTACTATTTTCAGAAGACCACACTCAAGAAACCAAAAGAAGAGGTAGAATTGAAGTTATATGCGGCTCCATGTTTTCCGGGAAAACCGAAGAGCTCATCCGCCGCATGAAACGGGCCAAGTTTGCCCGCCAGCGCGTAGAAATCTTCAAGCCGGCCATTGACACACGTTATTCAGAAGAAGACGTTGTATCCCACGACAGTCATTCCATAGCTTCCACCCCCATCGATTCATCCGCCAGCATCCTGCTGTTCACTTCAGAAATCGATGTAGTGGGTATCGACGAAGCCCAGTTTTTCGACAACGGCCTGATTGACGTCTGCAACCAGCTGGCCAACAACGGCGTCCGTGTCATCATAGCCGGGCTCGACATGGATTTCAAAGGCAATCCCTTCGGTCCCATGCCCCAGCTCTGCGCCATTGCAGATGAGGTGTCTAAAGTGCACGCCATCTGTGTGAAGTGCGGTGATCTGGCAGTCTACTCACACCGTACTGTCAAAAACGACAAACAAGTACTTCTAGGCGAAACGGCAGAATATGAACCTTTGTGCAGACAATGCTACCTGCAGGCCCTGGAAGAAGATAAAAGTAAATAAACCCCAACCACTTTTATACCTATATTATATATGGAAAGGAAAAAGATAACATTCGACAGTTTCATACGCGGCTCCATCGGCTGCGTCATCATCATCGGAATTTTAATGCTGATAGAACGGTTAAGCGGAGTGTTATTGCCGTTTTTCATCGCGTGGCTCATTGCTTACCTCGTTTATCCGCTGGTCAAGTTTTTCCAGTACAGACTGAAACTCAAGAGCCGGCTCCTTTCCATATTCTGTGCCTTGTTCATCATCACCCTGACCGGTGTAGCCATCTTCTACCTGCTGATTCCCCCGATGATTTCAGAAATGGGAAGAATGAACAAACTGCTGGTGAGCTACCTCTCCCATGGCGGCGGGGCCAACATCCCCCACACCCTTTCCGAGTTTATACACGAATACATCGACCTGGCAGCCATCAACCAGATGCTGAGCGAAGAAAATATCCTGGCCACCATCAAAACCACGCTTCCCAAAATGTGGGCCATACTGGCTGAATCCATCAACATCCTCTTCAGCATCTTCGCTTCCTTCATCATCCTGCTTTACGTCATCTTCATTCTTTTAGACTACGAAGCCATAGCCGAAGGATGGCTGCACCTGCTTCCCAACAAATACCGTCATTTTGCCTCCCACTTGGTGTATGACATCCAAAACGGCATGAACAAGTATTTCCGCGGTCAAGCACTGGTTGCGCTTTGTGTAGGCATCCTCTTCAGCATCGGCTTTCTGATTATCGACTTTCCCATGGCTATTGCTTTGGGACTTTTCATCGGTGCTCTCAACATGGTCCCCTACCTGCAAATCATCGGTTTCTTCCCTACCCTAATACTTGCCATCCTCAAAGCAGCCGATACGGGAGATAACTTTTGGGTGGTCATTGCCGGTGCCTTGGCGGTATTCACCATCGTACAAATCATACAAGACACCCTGCTTGTACCCAAAATCATGGGAAAAATCACCGGATTAAATCCGGCCATCATTCTTTTGTCTCTTTCCATCTGGGGTTCTTTGATGGGAATGCTGGGGATGATCATCGCTCTTCCGCTTACAACTTTAATGCTTTCGTACTATCAGCGCTTCATTATCAACAAAGAATTGATAAAATATGAAAGCACAGAAAACACTGATAATCAGAAGAAAGAAGAAAAAGACGAAAAATAATTCGAAAAAAAACATCCAAAACGCTTGCAGGTTTCAAAAAAGTGACTACCTTTGCAACCGCAATCAGGAAATAACTGATAAGCAATAAGGATTGATTCGCTAGCTCAGCAGGTAGAGCACAACACTTTTAATGTTGGG
>Strawberry_p1__coassemble_2178_pt1 | contig 19330 bp, 17 predicted proteins | sample Strawberry_p1__metabat2_high_PE_028 | metagenome-assembled genome bin Strawberry_p1
GGGATACAGAATGCCTGCAAACCGATACCGATTGCTTCAGCAGCGTCAGCAGCATTTGTGCAGCCTTTCTTCAAAGCGATAGCAGCACCTACTACATAAGCCCACTTTGCGTTTTCGAAGCAGATAGGCTGAGTTTCTTCACAAGTTTTATAAGGATCGAGACCGTAAGATTCGCAGATAGCATTAGCTTCTTCGATGTCTTTAATACCGTTTTCGTTCAACGCAGCTAAAATCTGTTTGATACGACGGTCTTGGCTTTCAAATTTTACTTCTCTAATCATATATCTTTTCCTCCTTATATTATTCGTGACGTGGGTCAATGTGTTTAACTGCACCTTGCTCCTCAGTGAAGCGGCCGTAAGTACCGGTAACCTTCTTCAAAGCTTCATTAGCGTCAGTACCTTTCTTAATCTCATCCATAAATTTGCCGAGGTGAACGAATTCATAACCGCAAATTTCGTCGTTCTTGTCAAGAGCAATTGTCTTGATGTAGCCTTCAGCCATTTCAAGGTAACGAGGACCCTTAGCCAATGTACCATAAAGAGTACCTACCTGGCTACGCAGACCTTTACCCAAGTCTTCCAAACCGGCACCGATCATCAAACCACCTTCAGAGAAAGCAGACTGAGTACGTCCGTAAACGATTTGCAAGAACAATTCGCGCATAGCTGTATTGATAGCGTCACAAACGAGGTCGGTATTCAATGCTTCAAGGATAGTTTTACCCGGAAGAATTTCAGATGCCATAGCAGCTGAGTGAGTCATACCAGAGCAACCGATTGTTTCAACCAAAGCTTCTTGAATAACACCTTCTTTTACGTTCAAAGTCAGTTTACAAGCACCTTGTTGAGGAGCACACCAACCGATACCGTGTGTCAAACCAGAAATGTCAACGATTTCTTTTGATTTTACCCATTTGCCTTCTTCGGGTATGGGAGCCGGTCCGTGGTTAGGACCCTTCTTTACAACACACATGTGTTCCACTTCGTGTGAATAAGTCATAATTAGCTCTTTTTTAAAATTGATATTATTAAAAAAATTATGTAGTCACGATTCTCTAAATCGCCTACAAAGATAGTTGATTTATTTGTTTTAGCAAATTGAGATTTACCTCTTTTTTGTGAAAAGAGACTAATCATTTCCTATTTTTCCAAGGTTTGCAATGTCGGGGTTGCATTTACATAACACTGCAACATTACTTATTTTTCCAAATATTTACAATGATTATATAGCAAAAACCACAGCATTCAGCCACAGAACTCACTCGGCTTGAGAAATAAGCGAAAGACAGCATTTGATATATGAAAGAAAATCTGTAGCTTTGCAACAGACAATGATTGACTACGATAAACAGAGTATCAACAGAACGAATAACGATAGTATGATAGAAATAGCAGACGCGGTGTTACAAAAAGCCGCAAAAGAAGGAATGGATGAATTCATCCAGGCATTTACTGATAGATACAGAGAAGTAATCGGAGGCGAACTGACGGCTGAAACGATGCCGCTGCTCACCGGCGAGCAACATTCGCTCCTGGCCTATCAAATTTTTCGAGACGAAGTGATGTGCGGCGGCTTCTGCCAGCTCATCCAGAACGGCTATGGCGCGTATATTTTTGAAAATCCTTTTGCCAAAGTGATGCGTACATGGGGTGCAGAAGATCTTTCCAAGTTAATTTACAAAGCCCGCAAGATTTACGAAGACAACCGGGAAGACCTGGAGAAGGAGCGCACCGATGATGAATTCATGGCTATGTATGAGCAATACGAAGCATTCGACGACCTCGAAGATGCCTATCTGGAAATGGAAGAAGAAATCACGGCCCTCGTTGCCAGCTATGTAGATGACCACATCGAACTTTTTGCAAAAATTATCTAGTCACCAGTGCAGTATTTTTTAAGCCTCTGCATTTCATAAGTGTGAAACAGAATTTATATCTTTGCAAAATCAAAAAAAATAGGTTTATGAAACAAGTAAAATTTTTATTCGTAGCTCTGATGGCTATCGTGATGAGTGTATCAGTCACTTCATGTATGAACACAGACAACAATACACAGGTGAGCAACCAGCCGATTATCGGTAAGGTGAAAGAAAACTTCCTGAATCTTATTTTCACATCGATGGACGGATATACTTTCCACTCTAAGAATACAGTCACCAATGCTTCCAATCTGTCTGCCGGCGACTTTATCGTAGCTGCCTGCACATACGACACTGAAGTAGACGTAGACTACTCAAAGAATACAATTCAGGCTACCATCGGTGCAGTGGAGAAAATTTCTGGAAACCGCGTACACTCCACTACAAAAGCCGAAGACACCGGCAGCAACCCTGCTTTTGCATCAGACAGAGGCGTTATCAGCATTTCGGACTATTACTTGCGTCCCATCATGCTTGACAATGACAACATTTTGATTCCAATCCAATATTTCGCTGAAGAAAAAGTGTCTAGCCACACTTTCTCATTGGTATACTACACAGACGAAAGCGAAATGAAAAACAAATCAGAATTGAAACTGTATCTGCGTCACAAGTCAACAGAAAACAAGGACAAAGAAACCAGACAGGCATTTTCATACCGCGTATTCAACGTGCGTGAAGCCATCAGTACATTCAAACGTGTAAGTGGAAACTACCCGACTAAAATTGTGGTAGTGTCTGAGAACAATGCTAGCAACAACGATGTTCCCAAGACAACCATCACCACTTCTATTGATTATAAATACAAGGAATAAAAAGTAAAAACAACCATTGAATTACAAAGAGTTATTTGACATAGCAATGAAACTGATTTCCTCTCCGGCGAAAGCCTGGGAGGAAATTTGTGTAGAGGATAGACAGAAAGTATATACATCTTTTGTCTATCCTATGATTGGTTTATGCTCTTTAGCCGTATTTCTCGGCTCTCTATTCACTTACGGATGGGGCGGTCCGCAGAGTTTCCAGCTGGCCATGACGTTGTGCTGCAGCGTAGCAGTAGCACAGTTTTCCGGATATTTCTTGTCGGCCTACATCATCAACGAATTGGGATCGAAGCGATTTGGAGTGGTAAACGACCAGACACTCACCCGGCAATATGCCGGCTACACCATGGTAGTCCCCTTCCTGCTGAAGATCATTACAGGCTTGCTGCCCGACTTCCGTATCATTTCCTGGCTGCTGACTCCCTACATCATGTTTGTGGCATGGGAAGGCTCAAAAATACTCATGAAGGTAGAGGAAAAAAATCGGATGACGTACACCCTCATTTCTTCTATTCTACTGATATTTCTGCCTCCTATCATTGAGTACTTGTTCAATCAGCTGACCACTCAATTAAATTAATGTAACACCCTACTAAATTCATTTTGCAAAGATGAAACAACCCTCTATAAATATCAAAAACAAACGGGCCACATTCGACTATGCGCTGATAGACACCTATACAGCCGGCATCGTGCTCACAGGCACCGAAATCAAATCCATCCGCATGGGTAAAGCCAGCCTGGTAGATACCTTCTGCTATTTTATGAAAGGTGAGCTATGGGTGAAAAACATGCACGTGGCCGAATATTTTTACGGTTCTTACAACAATCACACAGCACGGCGGGAACGCAAGCTTCTGCTCAATAAAAAAGAGCTGGAGAAATTACAGCGCGAAATGAAGAACCCCGGATTTACGATTGTTCCGGTGCGCCTGTTTATCAATGAAAAGGGGTTGGCCAAACTGGTCATTGCGCTGGCCAAGGGTAAGAAGGAATATGACAAACGCGAGTCTATCAAGGAGAAAGACGACCGCAGGGACATGGCTCGCATGTTTAAAAGATAAAAGAGAACGAAGAAGATTTAGAATAGAGAATGAAGAAAACAATTGCACAGCTCGTTCCCGAACGTATCCTCATCTTAGACGGTGCTATGGGCACGATGATTCAACAATACAACTTAACAGAAGAAGATTTTCGCAATGAGCGGTTTGCTCACATTCCCGGACAGCTGAAGGGCAACAATGATTTGTTGTGCCTCACCCGCCCCGATGTGATTCAAGACATTCACCGCAAATACCTTGAAGCCGGTGCAGACATCATCGAAACCAACACATTCAGCTCTACAACGGTGTCCATGGCCGACTATCACGTAGAAGAATATGTGCGTGAAATGAACTTGGCTGCCGTGAAACTGGCCCGAGAGCTGGCGGACGAATATACGGCCCGTACTCCCGATAAGCCCCGTTTCGTGGCAGGTTCTGTGGGACCCACCAACAAGACTTGCTCCATGAGCCCAGACGTCAACAATCCCGCTTTTCGCGCCTTGAGCTACGACGAACTGGCTGCCGCATACCAACAGCAAATGGAAGCGCTGCTCGAAGGGGGCGTAGATGCACTGCTCATTGAAACCATATTTGATACACTGAATGCCAAGGCTGCCATCTATGCTGCCCAGCAAGCCATGGAGACGGTGGGAGTGAAAGTCCCCATCATGCTCTCTGTCACGGTGTCCGACATCGGAGGACGCACGCTGTCGGGACAGACCTTGGATGCTTTTCTGGCATCGGTGCAGCATGCCGATATCTTTTCCGTGGGCTTGAACTGTTCGTTTGGTGCTCGTCAGCTGAAGCCATTCCTGGCACAACTGGCTGCCCGCGCCCCTTATTATATCAGTGCCTATCCCAATGCGGGACTTCCCAACAGCTTGGGTAAATATGACCAGACTCCAGCCGACATGGCACAGGAGGTAGCTGAATATATCAAAGAGGGCCTTATCAATATCATTGGGGGTTGCTGCGGAACGACCGATGCCTATATTGCCGAATACACAGCACTGACTGCCGGAGCGAAACCGCACGTACCGGCTCCTGCACCCGCTCATCTGTGGCTGTCGGGACTGGAACTGCTGGAAGTGAAGCCGGAAATTAATTTCGTCAACGTAGGTGAACGCTGCAATGTGGCAGGTTCGCGCAAGTTCCTGCGCCTCATCAATGAGAAAAAATACGAGGAAGCGCTCTCGATTGCCCGCAAACAAGTGGAAGACGGTGCATTGGTGCTCGATGTGAACATGGACGACGGGCTGCTCGATGCTCGCGCCGAAATGACTACATTCCTCAACCTCATCATGTCGGAACCGGAAATAGCCCGGGTACCTATCATGATCGACTCTTCCAAGTGGGAAGTCATCGAAGCCGGACTGAAGTGTCTGCAGGGAAAATCAATTGTCAACTCCATCTCGCTGAAAGAGGGAGAAGAGTTGTTTTTGGAGCATGCGCACAAAGTAAAGCAATACGGTGCGGCGGTAGTTGTCATGGCATTCGACGAGAAAGGTCAGGCCGATACGGCTGCCAGAAAGATTGAAGTGTGCGAACGGGCTTACCACTTATTGGTGGACAAAGTAGGATTTAACCCCAACGATATTATTTTTGACCCCAATGTGCTGGCTGTGGCTACGGGGATTGAAGAGCACAACAATTATGCAGTAGATTTCATCGAAGCAACTGCATGGATCAAGCAGCACCTGCCGGGTGCACATATCAGCGGAGGAGTGAGCAACTTGTCGTTCTCTTTCCGAGGCAATAATTACATCCGTGAAGCCATGCATGCGGTATTCCTGTATCATGCGATCCGCAAGGGAATGGATATGGGTATCGTCAACCCGAGTACGTCTGTGCTCTACACGGATATTCCGGCCGATGTGCTGGAAAAAATTGAGGACGTGGTGCTCAACCGCCGTCCGGATGCCGCTGAACGTCTTATCGAATTGGCCGAGCAACTGAAAAATGCACTGCAGGATAATCCGCAGGCAAGTGTACACCACGATGCCTGGCGCGACGGTTCTGTGGAAGACCGCTTGAAACATGCCTTGAAAAAAGGGATTGGCGACTATCTGGAAGCAGATCTGGCGGAAGCATTGCCGAAATACGCCCGTGCAGTGGATGTCATCGAAGGTCCGCTGATGGACGGCATGAACGAAGTGGGTGAACTCTTTGGAGCGGGAAAAATGTTTTTGCCGCAGGTGGTAAAAACGGCCCGTACCATGAAGAAAGCAGTGGCTATCTTGCAGCCTATCATCGAATCGGAGAAGGTGGAAAGCACCACCTCTGCCGGAAAGGTACTGCTGGCTACGGTCAAAGGGGATGTTCACGACATCGGAAAGAACATCGTATCGGTGGTGATGGCTTGCAACGGATATGAGATTATCGACTTGGGTGTGATGGTTCCCGCTGAAACCATCATCGAACGGGCCATCGAAGAGAAGGTGGACATGATTGGGCTGAGCGGACTGATTACGCCTTCGCTGGAAGAGATGGTGCACGTAGCTTCCGAACTGGAAAAGCGAGGACTGGACTTACCGCTACTTATCGGTGGTGCCACTACATCCAAAATGCACACGGCATTGAAGATAGCACCGGTGTATCACGCACCGGTAGTGCACTTGAAGGATGCGTCGCAGAATGCAGGAGTAGCTGCCCGCCTGCTCAATGCACAAGCCAAGGCTGAGCTGATACAGGAATTAGACACAGAATATGAAGCTTTGCGTGCCAAGAGCGGTCTGTTCAAGAGAGAAACAGTTTCTCTGGAAGAAGCACAGAAAAACCGCCTGAACTTGTTTTAAATAGACTGGATGTGATGATAGGATATTAAAACCATAGTTGCAGCACAAAAAGAAAAGCATTTTCAGTAGCGCTCCGGTATATATTGTCAATGAACGACCGGAAGCCTGCTGAAAATGCTTTTTTTATAGAATTTCATTTATGGAATTGCCCGCTGATAGGCATGAAAACGCGACAAGATATCCCGCACAAAATTATACGTCTCCACACCGCGAAAATAGCCGTTCTTGCACACAGGGTCGGTAAAATACTCCTCGCTGCTCTTCAGCAAGATATATTTCTCCACGTTGTCTTTCCACACGACCTTGTTCTTGCCATACTTCTCTGCCAGCGCCATGGCATCAAACACGTGTCCCAATCCGGCATTATAGGAAGCCAGCACAAAGCGGATCCGCTCCTCCTTATCGGGCACCTGCCGGAAACTCCGTTCAGTGGCAGCGATATATTTTACGGCAGCCTTCACACTCTCCTCCGGATTCTGTTCCTTGCCGGAGGGCACTCCCATAGCACGGGCCGTGGCAGGCATCAGCTGCATCAGTCCCTTAGCTCCCGCCCACGACACCGCCGTCGTGTCAAAGTTCGACTCCGTGTAAGCCAGTGAAGCCAGCAGACGCCAGTCCCATCCGATTTGCTTGGCATATTTCTTAAACAGCTGATCATAATGCGAGATCTTACCCTCCTTCAGAGAGAGGATAGGTGAATGAGGCATCGTCTTGCTCTGCTCAAAATAACGTTTCATGCTAGCCGTATAGGCTGTAGAACGCTCATTTTCGCGGTGCCAGCGGTTGGCCGCTTCTGCCAGTTGGGGGCAATCCTTGCGCACCGCCCACGACGAACGCTGACTGAAGCTGACCGGCAAAGAGATGTTGAGCGAAGGATAATACGTTTTGTTCAGTTGGGCTACATCGTTGTCGGCCACGGTATAGGCAATCTGCCCCTTGGCCACCTGTCCTATCAAATCCTCTGCCGAAAGACTGTCGCTCTCTACTTTATGAATAAGAATACCGCCTCCCAACTCATTATTGAGATTCTCCAGCCGGTCGTAGTAACGCCCGGGCTTCACATAAACCTCCTTCCCCACCAGTTCGGTCACATCCTTGAGCGGCTTCATCCGTCCCTTGCCACGCTGCACAACGACCTGATGCGTGATGACCTCCTCGCCGCAATAAAGCAAACTATCCTTCCACTGATTCGTTACAGGCAGATGATAGGCTATCAAGTCGCCCTCTCCTGCCCGCAACATCTGAATCAGTTCGTCCACATTTCGGGCCACCTCTATCCGAAGACGCAACCCCAGACTTTGGGCAAACTGCTGGGCCAGTTCGTATTGAAATCCCATTTCCTGCCCCCGATATTTAAAGTAAGAGGTAGAGCTGTAGAGCGTGAGCGCCACCAGTTCTCCACTGTCTTTGGGCTGCTGCAAGAGTGCATCCCCTCCTCCCCGGCTTGTTTCCGCTGACGGGTGATGCCGGCAGCCCGACAGACAGACGACACAGAGAATCAGCAGAGCCAGACAGGGGAGCAGACGAATCACTGTACGGGTACACACGTGGTGTGACGTAAGGAAACAAGGCATATTTTTGCGTATGAAAATAGTGCGTTACTTATTTGGTATGCTCCTTGATATACATCGTCAGGATATCAATAGCCACCTTGTTGCTTCCTCCTTCGGGCACAATGAGGTCGGCATAGCGCTTACAGGGTTCGATGAACTGCAGATGCATGGGTTTCAGCACACGCGTATAACGCTCCATCACCGCTTCAGCCGTACGTCCGCGTTCTACCACATCCCGCTGGATGACACGGATCAGCCGTTCGTCGGGATCGGCATCCACAAAAATCTTCAAGTCCATCATATTGCGCAGTTTCTCGTCACACAACGCCAGAATACCTTCGATAATCACCACTTCACGCGGCTCAATGTGAATGGTTTCAGGCTGACGGGTGCACGTAAGATACGAATACGTGGGCTGCTCGATGCTCTTCCCCTCCTTCAGCATCATGACATGCTGAGACAGCAATTTCCAGTCGAACGCATCGGGATGGTCAAAATTAATGTTCTGCCTTTCCTCCACGGGCACATGACTGCTATCTTTATAATAGGAGTCCTGAGGTAACAACACTACTTCTCCGGGAAGGAGACTTTCTACGATTTTCCGTACGACGGTGGTCTTTCCGGAGCCAGTTCCGCCTGCAATTCCGATAATTAACATCTCTTTAAATGTTTATTTAAATTAAATAGAGTATTTTTGCATGGTTTATGCAACTTATTTACAAGACAAATATAGAAACAATTCATTAAAATAACAACGTAATGGTAAAACACATTGTATTATTCAAATTAAAAGACGAGGTTTCTGCTGAAAAAAAAGCAGCAGTAATGCACCAGTTCAAGGAAGCCATCGAAGCCCTTCCCGCCAAGATTTCGGTCATCCGCAAAATCGAGGTAGGTTTGAACATGAACCCGGGCGAGACCTGGAACATAGCACTTTATAGTGAGTTTGACAGTTTGGAAGATGTAAAATACTATGCAACACATCCGGATCACGTAGCTGCAGGAAAGATTCTGGCCGAAACAAAAGAGAGCCGTGCATGTGTAGATTATGAATTATAACCCACTCAATTTATTAAAATGAAAAAAATTATCTCTTTTCTGCTTTTTAGCATTTTAGTTTGTACGCTGCAGGCACAGATTCAGGAGCCTGTAAAGTTCAAAAGCGAATTGAAAACTCTTTCTGACACAGAAGCAGAAATTGTATTTACAGCCACTATTGACGCAGGATGGCATGTATACTCAACTGATTTAGGCGACGGAGGCCCTACTTCGGCTACATTCAATGTAGACAAAAAGAGCGGTCTGGAACTGGTTGGTTCTTTGAAACCGGTAGGCAACGAACACGAAGTATTCGACCAAATGTTCGAAATGCAGGTTCGCTATTTTGAAAATACGGCCAAATTCGTACAGAAAGTAAAGTTTACGGGCGGTGCCTATGCCATTGAAGGTTACCTGATGTATGGTGCCTGCAATGACTCCAACTGCTTGCCTCCCAGCGAAGTATCTTTCAAGTATGAAGGTACAGCAAAGGCAGCAGCCAAGGAAGCGCCTGCCAAAAAAGAGCAACCCGTAAAGAGAGAAGCTGCCGAACCGGCTGCTCAGCCTGCTCCGGCTGCTCCCGCCCAAGCAACTCCCGCTCCGGCTGCCGACAATGCACAAGAAGTGACACCGGCGGAAGAAGAAGCTGCTGCAGCAACTGCACAACCCGCTATCGCTTCGGGCGACCTGTGGACTCCGGTTATCGACGAGTTGCAATCACTGGGTGAAGAAAACGGAAAGAAAGACATGTCTTGGGTGTACATCTTCTTCACCGGTCTGCTGGGCGGTTTCATTGCCCTGTTCACTCCGTGTGTGTGGCCCATCATTCCGATGACAGTAAGTTTCTTCCTGAAACGCACGAAAGACAAGAAAAAAGGTATCCGTGATGCTTGGACTTACGGTGCATCCATCGTAGTGATCTACGTTACCTTAGGTCTGGCCATCACCCTGACATTGGGTGCAAGCGCACTGAACGCTTTGTCTACCAATGCTATCTTCAACATCCTGTTCTTCCTGATGCTGGTGATATTTGCTGCATCTTTCTTCGGAGCATTCGAAATCCGCTTGCCGGCTAAATGGGGAAATGCTGTAGACAGCAAAGCAGAATCAACTACCGGTCTGCTGAGTATCTTCCTGATGGCTTTCACGCTTTCATTGGTTTCGTTCTCATGCACCGGCCCTATCATCGGCTTCTTGCTGGTTCAGGTATCTACGACCGGCAGTGTGGTTGCTCCGGCCATCGGTATGCTGGGATTTGCCATTGCCCTGGCTCTCCCCTTCACCCTTTTTGCCCTGTTCCCGTCGTGGCTGAAGTCCATGCCTAAATCTGGCGGCTGGATGAATGTCATTAAAGTAACACTGGGATTCCTCGAACTGGCTTTTGCCCTGAAATTCCTGTCGGTTGCCGACTTGGCTTACGGCTGGCGTCTGCTCGACCGCGAAACTTTCATCGCTCTCTGGATTATGATCTTCGGTCTGCTGGGCTTCTACCTGTTGGGTAAAATCAAATTCCCCCACGATGACGACGACAATAAAGTAGGTGTAGGCCGTTTCTTCATGGCACTCATCTCACTGGCTTTTGCTGTATATATGGTTCCCGGCTTGTGGGGTGCACCGTTGAAAGCTGTCAGTGCGTTTGCTCCGCCGATGTGGACACAGGACTTCAACCTCTACAAGAACGAAGTACATGCTAAGTTCGACGACTACGACATGGGTATGGAATATGCGCGCAAGAACGGTAAGCCTGTGATGCTCGACTTTACCGGATATGGCTGTGTGAACTGCCGTAAAATGGAGGCTGCCGTATGGACCGACTCTAAAGTCAGCGACCTGATGACAAACGACTATGTACTGATTACACTCTACGTGGACAACAAGACTCCGCTGCCCGAACCGGTGAAGATCATGGAAAACGGCAAAGAACGTACCTTGCGCACAGTGGGCGACAAATGGAGCTACCTGCAGCGTGTGAAGTTCGGTGCCAACGCTCAGCCTTTCTATGTATTGCTTGACAACGAAGGAAAACCGCTGAACAAATCATTTGTTTACGATGAAGATGTACCTAAATATATCGATTTCTTGAAGACCGGATTGGAAAACTACAAGAATAGAAAATAAGTACAAGCAAGCTGAATAAGCGCACTCCTGCCCCACTTTATTGCTGCGGCAAATGGGATAAAGAGTGTTTGCTTCACACAACACCCCCTGCTACAGACCACTGTGGCAGGGGTGTATTTTATATACCTCAGCAGTTTTGAAATAAAAAATAACACGAAATAGGGAAGGGAATAAAAGATATTCGTATATTTGCTGCATAAATATAAATCTATAATATGAACAAACTGATATATCGACTGCAAACAGCCTGTCAACCGGCTGCTCACCTCGACTGGTGGATTTCCTGGGGAGGTATTTTTTTAGGATGCCTCATTTTAGCGGCGGGATTCGTTTTCTTTATCAATCCGTACAACATTGTGCCCGGCGGCGTATATGGAGCAAGTATCGTACTCCACAACCTCTTTCCTTCTATTCAGGTAGGTACCTTCGGCTACATGTTTGATGTTCCTCTGCTCATTCTCTCGGCTATCCTCCTTGGAGCCAAACTGGGCGCACGCACGCTTGTGGCAGCTCTCACCACCCCCTTTCTGATGAATGTCATCTCCAGCTGGGCTTACCCCTCACAGGAAGCATTGGAGAAACTGGATCCGCAGCAATTGCTAGGTGGATGCATGGACATGTCGGACCACCTGATGCTGACCTGTATCATCGGAGCCACCATCATCGGTGTCGGCAGCGGCATCGTGGTGCGCAATCAGGCCACAACCGGAGGGAGTGATATCATCGCCATGATTCTGCAAAAATATGCTCACATACGATTCTCCAACGCCATTTTGCTGGTAGACGCCACGGTGGTCAGTTTCGGGCTCGTGGTCATCGGCTTCGGCGTGGGCAGTGCCACAGACATGTCTCAGCCCTCGTGGCATCTTTCGTTCTATTCGCTCATTGCCATCTTTGTGATATCACGGGTACTGGCCTATGTCATCAACGGTGCGAAGGAAGACAAACTCCTGTTTGTCATCAGCGACAAGAAAATGGTAGAGTTGCACCGCTTCATTCTGAAAGACCTCGACCGCACAGCCACCTGCATCAAAAGCAGCGGACTTTATACGGGAGCCGAGAAAGAAATGCTTTTTCTGGTGGTGAGCCACAAAGAAGTAACGAGTGTGAAGCACAAGATTAAAGAAGCAGACCCGCGTGCATTCGTGGTGGTAACCGATGCATACGACACGTTTGGAGAAGGATGGAAGAATCTGCCTTCAAAAGATGAACTGCAACCGGAATAGAATTCCAGCCCGATGCAATGAATCAGAATGATCCGAGAACAGAACTGTCACACAACGGGGAGTGTACTGGCTGAAAGCTAACTTGGCTCAAACGCCAGGCCACTAACGCGGGCGGAAAGGAATATATAAGGAATAACGGCTTTCCACCGGCTTCCCCTTGATCAGAGCCGGCTGCCAGGCGGGCATACGCTTGATGACGCGCAACGCTTCTTCGCCAAACAGCGGATGAGTGGCTTTCAGTATGACCGGACGCTGAACCTTACCCTCCTTATCGATCACAAAATCGCACAGTACATAGCCCGATTTGTTCTTCGCCTTCAGTTCGGCAGGATAAACCAGCTGCCCTGCAATGTAAGTATCCACTTCACCATGAGGAAAATAGGCAGTCTCATCTACCTTCACCCCCTCGGAAGTATGCCAATAAGCCCCTAACCGATACGCACCTACATACACCGGCTTTCTGTACACTTCAGGAGCCTGTTTGCTGCGCTGATGCAGCTTCTTGAGCAGCGATTTAGCCTCTTCACACAATGCATCTTCCGAGATATTGCTGCCGCGAGACAACAGATAAGCCGACTGAGACACCTGCACGAGCTGATTCATCAGGGTGCCGTTGGCAGGCGACCATTTACGTCCCTTGAGCAGACGGCCTTTCTCGTCGGTGGAGAAGAAATAATACACCACACCATCAAGCCCGTCGCCCGACCCGTCCAAGTCCTGCACCTGCGAAGTGGCCAGCCGGAAAAGGGAACCCAGCGAATGATACAAAGCCCTACTGATGACAACCGACTGGGTGTCGAGTTTTACATCTTTCTTGTCAGCCTGCCAGTAGGTACGAGACAATGTATTGGATACCAACACACAGCGTCCGTTGCGTTTTTCCACCGACAAAGCATATTCGGGAGAAAAAGAGGGAAGCACCACATAGCGGGCATAAGGTTTTTCCTGGAATCCGGTGTTCAGCAGCCAGATTACATTACGGTAATACTCACCCAATTCGCCCTTGTAGTTGGAAAGAGAGCGCACCGGATCGAGATAATCAGTCTGTGCAGACAACGGAAGTGAGAACAACAGAAAGAAAAGAATATATACAAATCTATTCATCAGGCAAGGCTAGTAAATAAGTTTAAAAATTCATAACAGGTATTGCGGTGCAAAGATAAATCAAATTCAGTAAACTGAAAAATCAAAGCCGACAAACAACGCAAGTAAATGATGCAAAGCCATGAATGATAAGAGGTGAAAGCTCGCATCTTGTGCGGAGCGGCGCAAAAACGTCAGCATAGATTTCACCAACTGAAATAAATATTATATCTTTGCAAGGTTTTAAACGAAGAACTTGAATAACAATTTATCAAAAATATGATAGCTAAGATTGAACAACTTCTGAAAGAGGTGGAAGTCTTGCATGCCACCAATGCCGAAGAACTGGAAGCTCTCCGCATCAAGTACCTTAGCAAGAAAGGCGCCATCAATGATTTAATGGCAGACTTCCGCAACGTTCCGGCTGAACAGAAAAAAGAAGTCGGCATGAAACTGAACGAACTGAAGACGAAAGCACAAGATAAAATCAATGCTTTGAAAGAGCAGTTTGAATGCCAAGACAACGGTTGCGACGGTTTGGACTTGACCCGTTCGGCTTACCCTGTTAAATTGGGTACCCGCCACCCGCTTACCATTGTAAAGAACGAAATCATTGATATCTTCGCCCGCCTGGGATTCAGCATTGCCGAAGGTCCGGAAATTGAAGACGACTGGCATGTGTTCTCAGCACTGAACTTTGCAGAAGACCATCCGGCACGCGACATGCAGGATACATTCTTCATTGAATCGCATCCGGACGTGGTATTGCGCACACACACTTCTTCCGTACAGAGCCGCGTTATGGAGGTTTCACAGCCGCCCATCCGCATCATCTGCCCGGGACGTGTATACCGCAATGAAGCAATCAGCTATCGTGCACACTGTTTCTTCCATCAGGTAGAGGCATTGTATGTCGATAAAAACGTGTCGTTCACCGACCTGAAACAGGTATTGCTGTTGTTTGCTAAAGAAATGTTCGGAGCCGACACAAAGATCCGCCTGCGTCCGTCATACTTCCCGTTTACTGAACCCAGTGCTGAAATGGATATCAGCTGTAATATCTGCGGCGGTAAGGGATGTCCGTTCTGCAAGCACACCGGATGGGTAGAAATCCTGGGTTGCGGTATGGTAGACCCGAACGTGCTCGAATCCAACGGAATTGACAGCAAGGTATACAGCGGCTACGCGCTCGGTATGGGTGTAGAACGTATCACCAACCTGAAATATCAGGTGAAAGACCTTCGCATGTTCTCGGAAAATGACACCCGATTCTTAAAAGAATTCGAATCAGCCTATTGATTTTTCCCACACAAGCCGGTTCATCTTTCGACTGATGCTTTATCTTCCGAGTGATGCTTCTTTTCAGCTATGCACCAACCGGCTCCGGGATTTCAGAATAGTAATTCGTGAATAGTGATTGGTAATGAAAAAGGCAGCCACAGCAACTGCCAACACCTCATGGCCAATCACTATTCTCCTTTTTAAAACACACCATTTCATGGCAAAAGATAGACTTATCACTTCCAGTTATTGTTTTATCTTAGCAGCCAACTTTCTGCTGTATTTCGGCTTTTGGCTGTTGATACCCGTCCTGCCATTTTATCTTGCCGAGATTTTCCAAGCAAGCAATGCCACCATCGGCATGGTGCTTTCCTGCTACACGGTGGCAGCCTTATGCATCCGCCCGTTCTCCGGCTATCTGCTCGACACGTTTGCCCGAAAGCCTCTTTATCTGTTTGCCTACTTTGTCTTCATGCTGATGTTTGGCGGCTATATCATCGCCGGCACCCTTACCTTATTTATTCTGTTCCGCATCATCCACGGGATATCATTCGGCATGGTCACTGTGGGAGGCAATACCGTCGTTATCGACATCATGCCCTCTTCGCGGAGAGGGGAAGGGTTAGGATACTATGGCCTGACCAACAACACGGCCATGTCCATCGGTCCGATGTTCGGCCTCTTCCTGCATGATGCAGGAGTGTCGTTTGCCACCATTTTCTGTTACGCTTTAGGCTCGTGTGCACTGGGATTCCTCTGCGCCAGCCTGGTAAAGACTCCCTACAGACCACCCGTAAAGCGAGAACCGCTCTCGCTCGACCGCTTCATCCTACTCAAAGGCATACCAGCCGGAGTCAGCCTGCTGCTGCTCTCCATTCCCTACGGCATGACGACCAACTACGTGGCCATGTATGCCCACGAAATCGGACTGCACACACAAACAGGCTTCTTCTTCACCTGCATGGCCGTCGGCATGGCTGTATCGCGTATTTTCTCCGGACGACAGGTAGACCGCGGCAGGATTACCCAAGTCATCATGGCAGGACTCTACCTTGTCGTATTCAGCTATTTTCTGCTGGCTTCCTGCGTTTACCTCATTGAATGGAACATCACCGCCTGCACCGTGCTGTTTTTCAGCATTGCCCTGCTTATCGGTATCGGATTCGGCATTATGTTTCCAGCCTTCAACACGCTCTTTGTCAATTTAGCCCCCAACAGCCAACGAGGCACAGCCACTTCCACCTATCTCACGTCGTGGGATGTAGGTATCGGCATCGGCATGCTGGCAGGAGGATATATAGCCGAAATCAGTACGTTTGACAAAGCGTATCTCGTGGGAGCCTGCCTGACGGTTGTTTCTACACTCTATTTCAAAAGCAAAGTAACCCCTCACTACCACCAGAACAAGCTGAGATAAAAAACGAGGAGCACAAGCAAAAAAGAAAAGGAGAATAGAGGAAAAGAGAGGAGAAGAAAGAAGAGGAAACTGAAAATGGAGAGTGGAGAGTGGAAAGTGGAAAGTGAAATTCAAAAACTGAAACAACTGAAACTGAAACAACTGAAACAACTGAAACAACTGAAACTGAAACTGAAACAATAAAGAGAAGGTATAGAAGGCTGAAAAAGCAGAACGATAACATAAAACAATAAAAACAGAAATTGCGATGAGAAAAAAAGAACGCTACGAAAAAGTAATCGAATGGTTTCAGCAAAACCGCCCCATCGCCGAAACCGAACTGCAATACAGCAACCCGTTTGAACTGCTGATTGCCGTTATCCTTTCGGCCCAATGCACCGACAAGCGGGTAAACCAGATCACTCCGGCCCTGTTCAGAGACTTCCCCACCCCGGAAGCACTGGCAGCAACCACTCCGGAAGTAGTGTTTGAATACATCCGGAGCGTATCCTATCCCAACAACAAAGCCAAACACTTGGTAGGGATGGCACAAATGCTCGTAGAGCAGTTTCACAGCGAAGTGCCCGACACCCTCGAAGCACTGACCCGGCTGCCGGGTGTGGGCAGGAAAACGGCCAACGTGATTCAGTCGGTGGTGTTCAACAAAGCCGCCATGGCCGTAGACACACACGTCTTTCGGGTGAGCCACCGCCTCGGACTGGTCACCGCCCGCTGCACCACTCCGCTCAGCGTTGAGAAAGAACTTACCAAGCACATTCCGGAAGAACTCATCCCCATCGCCCACCACTGGCTCATCCTGCACGGCCGCTATATATGCGTGGCGCGCAACCCCCAATGCACCACTTGTGGCTTGCAAATGATATGCAAATATTTCTATAACACTTATAAAGTTATAAAAGAGGATACAAAAGACAAGAATAAATAACAGTTCTGCAACAGATAACTGAAAAAAAACACTAACTTTGCAGACAATAAACAAAAAAGGTTTTGAGTTTCACTGAAACCCCCTTAAAAACAGACTAAAAAACACTTTTAAATAAAATAAAGTATTATGCAAACAATTGACAAATTCAATTTTGCCGGTAAAAAGGCATTTGTTCGCGTGGACTTCAATGTGCCCCTGGACGAAAACTTCAACATTACAGATGACACTCGTATGCGCGCAGCTCTTCCCACTTTGAAGAAAATTTTGGCAGACGGTGGCAGCATCATCATTGGTTCTCACCTGGGCCGTCCGAAAGGCGTTACTGACAAATTCTCTTTAAAACATATCATCAAACACCTGTCTGAACTGCTGGGCGTAGACGTTCAGTTTGCTAACGACTGCATGGGTGAAGAAGCTGCAGTGAAAGCGGCTGCTCTGCAACCGGGTGAAGTATTGCTGCTCGAAAACCTCCGTTTCTACGCAGAAGAAGAAGGCAAACCCAGAGGTTTGGCTGAAGATGCAACAGACGAAGAAAAAGCGGCTGCCAAGAAAGCTGTAAAAGAAAGCCAGAAAGAATTCACTAAGAAACTCGCTTCTTACGCAGACTGCTACGTAAACGATGCATTCGGTACTGCTCACCGTGCACACGCTTCTACAGCGCTCATCGCTAAGTATTTCGACACAGACAACAAGATGTTCGGATACCTGATGGAAAAAGAAGTAACAGCTGTTGACAAGGTATTGAACGACATCAAGCGTCCGTTTACTGCTATCATGGGTGGTTCTAAGGTTTCTTCTAAGATTGAAATCATCGAAAACCTGCTGAACAAGGTAGACAACCTGATCATCGCCGGTGGTATGACTTACACATTTACTAAGGCTCAAGGCGGTAAGATCGGTGTTTCTATCTGCGAAGATGACAAGCTGGATCTGGCTTTGGATTTGATGAAGAAAGCAAAAGAAAAGGGTGTAAACCTGGTATTGGCTGTAGACGCTAAGGTAGCAGACTCTTTCTCTAACGATGCCAACACACAATTCTGCCCGGTAAACGAAATTCCTGACGGATGGGAAGGTCTGGATATCGGTCCGAAGACTGAAGAAATCTTTGCAAACGTAATCAAAGGTTCTAAGACTATCTTGTGGAACGGTCCTACAGGCGTATTCGAATTCGACAACTTCACTCACGGTTCACGTGCAGTAGGTGAAGCTATCGTAGAAGCTACTAAGAACGGTGCATTCTCACTCGTTGGTGGTGGTGACTCTGTAGCTTGCGTCAACAAGTTCGGTCTGGCTAGCGGCGTATCTTACGTTTCTACAGGTGGCGGTGCATTGCTCGAAGCTATCGAAGGAAAAGTTCTTCCGGGTATTGCAGCTATCCAAGAATAAAAACAAGACAAAACAAACAGGAACCGGTGTTCCGGTTTGTTTTATCCAATAGAATTTGTTTTATCAACCATGAAACGAATAAAAATAATTAAATGAGTCAAAAGGCAATTCTTTGTAAAAGGAATTGCCTTTACTCTTTAGTAAAAAGCATTCTCCATGAACGAAAAATCGATTAACGAACAATATGCTTCCATCCTTGCGTTTCTGAAAAAAGGACGGCTGAAAGAGGCACTAACCCAATTGGAGTCTTTCTTGTGGCAATGCCCCAACTGGGATTTACGTATGCAGTTGGAGCAAGTGCAAATGTCATACAAATATCTGCTGGATTATATGCGGCAGGGCATCAAAGACCCCGAACGCTGGAATCTGCACCGGAAACTGACAGCTGATGCCTGGGAAATGGCCGATCATGCCCACATTCTCTATCTGGACAAAATTTCATCCAAATACTACCACGAGATGCGCCGCACCCCCGCCCAGCCGCAATTCGCCAACTTCACCCAGCGGCAGCTGATCCACATTCTCGAATCCTTTCAAGACGACCTGGCCGTGAGCGGACTCCTGTCGGAAGATAAAATGAACGAAGTGCTGAAGCGGCATGAAGATACGCTGAAACACCTCTTCATCCGCACATGGACCCACTATGCGTGGACAGCCGAAGAGGAAGAGGATGCGCATGCCCTGCTCCAGTCAAAAGACATCATCACCGACGACCTCTGC
>Strawberry_p1__coassemble_2406_pt1 | contig 15738 bp, 16 predicted proteins | sample Strawberry_p1__metabat2_high_PE_028 | metagenome-assembled genome bin Strawberry_p1
GATGTACACCATCATGCGCAACATCTTTATCAATAACTACCGCAAAATAGTGCGCGACCAGACTTTTGTTGACCCCACGGAGAATTATTATTATCTGAACCTTCCCCAGAATTCCGGATTCGACAGCACGGAAGGTGCCTACGACCTGAAAGAGATGCACCGCATTGTCAATGCGCTTCCCAAGGAATACCGGATGCCTTTCTCCATGCATGTGGCCGGATTTAAGTATCGTGAAATTGCTGAAAAGTTGGACTTGCCTTTGGGTACGGTGAAAAGCCGGATTTTCTTCACACGACAGCGTTTACAAAAAGAATTGAGAGATTTCGTAGAATAAAAAATGGTATATATAGACAGACGATTGAAAGAATTAAAAGGAATTAGACAAATTCAAAGTCGACAAATCAAAGAGACTAAACAGATGAATGAGAGCAATGCTATCGGTGATGACATTGCTCTTTTTTTTGTCTTGATGCGGCCTTTCGGACACTTTGGGGCAGGCGAAAAAAGAAAGAGAAAGAATACGCTGATACGCTTATTCTCTCTCTTGGGCGACGGGAAGACTGTGGCATCCCGTCGAAAAAAGTTGTGCAGGAATTAGTTGGCAGCAGCCTGTGCTTCCTGAATCATCTTCGCACTTGCATACATGTACACTTCTACACGGCGGTTCTGTTCGCGGCCGGCAGCAGTGTCGTTGCTGGCAATCGGATCAGCTTCTCCCATACCTTGCACGCTCTTGATCTGGCTGGCAGAAACGCCGCAGTTGAGCAGGTAGGTAGATACGCTTTGAGCACGTTCCTGAGAGAGGTTCAGGTTTTTCTGCTGGCTTTGAGCAGCTGTGCTGTTTCTCCAGCCCTGGTTGTCCGTGTAGCCGTAGATAGACACGTCCATGTCACGGTTCTGGTTCAGTACGTTGTTGGCAAATTTGCTCAGCGCAGCCTTAGCCGACGGACTCAGACTGGCATTTCCTGTGTTGAAAAGGATACCGGAGTCGAAAGTTACTTTCACAGCCTGCAGACCGTTGTTGTCGGTAATCTGTTCCACTTGAGCTCCTTCAATGCGCTTGGCTTCTTCGGCTGCTTTATCCATCTTCTTTCCGATCAAAGCACCTGTGCCGGCACCTACTGCCGTACCGATAGCCGCACCGATGGCTGCTCCTTTACCTTTGCCGATTACACCGCCAAGAATAGCACCCAGTGCTGCGCCCGAACCACCGCCGATGGCAGCGCCCTTACCCGTATTGTTCATGGTTGCACAGCCACTAAAAATCATAGCTACACTCATGAAGAGTACCATAAATTTCATCTTGTTCATAATGCAAATTATTAGTTGATAAATTATGTAAATAATTTTGTTAAAAAATAGACATCTACGCTCTTTGTCGTAGATGTACAACAGTACAAAGATACATATTATTTGGAAAGTGCGTGCTTTTTAAACTAAAATAACGCAGCGGCCGCCTGATTAAAAGCTGCAGCCCCCTCTTCAGCCGGCTGCAGCCGTCCTCTGTTTCATCCGGCCGTTTTTTTATCTGTCTTCTTTTCCAGTTGTCTTTTTTTATTTGCCCAATTCTTCAGCTGCCTTCCGGCAATTATTTTACTTCCTTCTTCCGGCAATTAAATTTTTTTCAGTTGGCTATTCCTTCTGCTTCATGTTGTCCAGGAGCGGGTTGCGGCAACGTGAGGCTTTTCTTTTTAATAAAGACAAACCAGCTGAGCAGGACAATTCCCTTGGCGATGGTCGTGATGCAGACAGCCCACCAGATACCTTCCACGCCCAATCCCGTTTGAACCAGCAGAATGGCAAGCGGTATGCGCATGTAGTTGCACACAATGCTGGTGATGGCTGGCGGCAAGGTGCGTCCGATACCGTAGAATACTCCTTGCATCGTGATTTCGAGCATCATAAAAAGCTGCGAATAGCCGTCGATGCGCAAGAAAACGCCTCCGGCTTCGTAGGCAGCTCGTTCGGGCACAAACACCGAGAACACCTCGTTTCCGAAGAAGATGAACAGCAGGGTGCAGAAGGTGCCGAAGATGCCCGTCATCCACAGTGTGGTGTGCCAGGCTTTCAGCACCCGTCCGATTTGTCCGGCGGCATAATTCTGGGCAATGAAGGAACTCAGCCCCGTAGAAAAGCCCTGCGACGTGTTCCAGGTGATGGCTTCAATTTGCCCGCCCGTGGTGAAGGTCATCAGTCCGATGTGTCCTCCCTGCTCAGAGGCCGTGCGGCAGAGGAACATGTTGACGAAAGCAAACAGCGTGTTGAGCGCTGCTACGGGAAGACCCAGCTTGAAAATCCGTCGGGTGTACTTCTTTTTCAGCTGCACAAAGAAAGGAAATCCGCCCAGAAGGGAGTCGCGTCGGCGCAGCTGGTAGACAAAGATCAGAAATACGGCTGCTTCTGAAATCCAGGTGGCGCAAGCCGCTCCGTTGGTGCCCCAGCCCAGTCCGAAGATAAACAGCGGATCGAGGAGGATATTCAGCACCAGTCCGGTGCCGCTGATGAGGAAGGGCACCTTGCTTCGTCCGGCAGCATTGTAGATGCCGGTAAAGGCAGCCGACAGGAAGACAAACGGAAATCCGGTGGCCACGATGCGGAGATATTTCACCGCATTGAGCGTGATGTGCTCCTCCAGTTCGTAGATACGAATGATGGGGTTGGCCAGCAGAAAGAGCAGTCCGCCCCAGCACAGCGAGATAATGAGTGCAATGGTGATGTTGTGCGAGGCAAAGCTCCGCGCATCCGTCTGGTTTTGAGCGCCGATGGATTGTCCCACGCTGACTTCCGACCCCACTTTGTTCAGCAGCGAGATGGAAGCCGACATCCAGGTCAGGATACCTACCGAACCGATGGCTGCCACAGCCTCACTGCCCAGCCGGCCCACCCATGCCATGTCGGTGAGGCTATAGGCCATCTGGATAAATGAAGTAGCCATGATAGGCATGGCCAGATTGAAAAGCTGCCGGTTGATCGGCCCTTTCGTTAGATTCTTCGTTCCTTGCATAAGATCTTGTTTTCAAAAAATGGGCTACAAAGATACATCTTATTTTCCGATTAGCAGTCGGTTGACTTGTATTTTGCAGAGACCGGTTTGCCTTCAGCTGTTTTGGTTGCTTCAGCTGTTTCGTTTTCCTTGGCTGGCTCATTTCGGCTGAAATGGGCGTACTGCGTATTCCTTGTTTTTACTGAATGGGCCTTATCTTTGCTGCATATTCCTTATCTTTACTGAATGGAACCTTATTTTTTGTGTCATAGATAGCTGAGCTTTGCGGAAAACAAGGAATAAGATATCGTAGCTGGTGGTGCATGGTGTAGAACCTTTATAAATGGTGTGCGAACCCTTATAAATAGATGATGTGTGGGGAAGGGATTGTTTGTGTGGATTTGGATGCGCTTTAAGGGTGCGATAGTTGCAAATGAAACGAAATTTCTCTCTCTGTGACAATTCGTGACACTTTTGATTTTAATTCCAACTGACCCGATTGATGGGTAAAAATGGGTGAAAAAGGTAAATGTGGCAAGTCTGCTTGGTCGGCCATTTTTTTAGTGGAATAGGATTTATCTTGAAAAAATCTTATATAGCTAATATATGTATATATAGAATAATAGAATACACTCTTTCCTATTCGGTCGTTCGACAGTTTTGATTGCTTGTTGAATTTAAAAATCAAAAGTGTCACGAATTGTCACAGCGAGACAGAGCAAGTTGTAAATGCAACTAACGGTTGTTTTTTGTCATGCTTCTCAAGGTTGCTGTGTTAACTAATGAGAGGTAGTCAGCTTTTTGGGGGAAGGTATGCAGAGGATATAGCATTCAGGTTTCCTTTCTGCACGAAGATAAAAAGTGGGGCCGTATGCTACTGGAAAACTCTCTTAAGGAGTGTTGCCAGCTTTACGGCTCCTCTAATTCCGCTTCTGCGGTCGCTGTTCCTGTTTCTGCAGCCGCTGTTCCTGTTTTGATAGCCACAGTTGCTGCTTCTCTCAGTCTTCAATCAAGATGCTGTACGTTGCATGGAACGATTCTCCAGGAGCAAGATGCTGCATCCATTCGCGATCTTTCCAATCACCTTCATAGCCCACGGCATCACAGCGTCCGTACCACGGCTCGATACAAACAAACGGGCAGTCGGGGTGAGCCACCGTGGGCGACCATAATGCTACCAGCGGTGCATTGAATTCCAGGCTGACTACCGGCTGCTTTTCGACGGACAGCAGGGTGACTTTCGAAAGCTGGTGGTTGTCGAAAATGTATGTGTCGCAGTGGAACGTCTGCAGGTTGATAGGCATCAGCCCCTCTTCGTTCAGAGTCAGCAGATGACGTTCGGGAGAGGAACATCCCTTTTCCTTCGGAGAGATATATTCCAGTCCGCTGGTGTGGTCGAACGAGAAGAAGCCCTTGTCGAATGCTTCGGCCTGGAAGGAGGGGAAATAGAATGCGGGGTGGGCACCGATCTGGAAAGGCATGGGTTCGCTGCCGGTGTTCTTCACCTGCCACTTCACGATGACGCGGTTTCCCTTCAGCTGATAGCTGATTCCCAGTTCGAAGGGGAAGGGAAACTTGCTGAGAGTTTCGTCCGTGCTCTCCAGCCGGTAGGTAATTTCGTCTTCAGTCTGGTGCACCCGTTCAAAATCCATGTCGCGTGCAAATCCGTGTTGTCCGATTTCATAAGTCTTCCCGTTGTGGCGGTAGACATTGTTCCACACGCGTCCCACGCACGGGAACAGGACAGGTGAACGCCGGCCCCAAAAGCGGGCATCGCCTTGCCACAGATATTCTTTTCCCTCTTTTTGGATGCTCTGCAGTTCGGCGCCATGCGCAGCTACGGAGATGGTCAGTGTTGAGTTGCTCAGTTTTTCCATTGTTATTTCGTTTTAAATAGGTTTGAATGACGTTTTAAAATCAATCTTCAAAGGTTTCTTCCATGGATTATGATTATAATCGATTCCCGAAGACATCTTCAAAGGTAACACTTTTTCCTCTTGCCGGTGTGTCTTCTTCCGATTTTTTTGAAATAAAGCAGGAAGTGAAAAGAATGTTAAATGGTGGCTGGGTTCCCTTGTCTCCGCCGGTTGGGCTGTCTGAACGCCGGAAATGGTGAAACTGGTTGCATCGGCCATTATTTTAATATAATTGTAATTGCTTGATTATAAATTAAGATAAAGAAAACTATTTGGAAGTGTTTAGTTTACTAATAATTTATTAGCGTTTGTTGGACATTTATAGAGAAATGTTATCCGAGTGTAGCTTTGCTGGTCTTTTTGTCGCTTTATTTAGGCTAATAAGTGTTATCGAAGGACAAATTTTGAGAAAGAGAGAACAATCTTTTGCATTTATACTTACATTTGCATTGTTGTTGATTTAACTAAGTGCGAGAAAAAGCTAAAAACGGCTTATTCGTGAACAAAACAACAAGCTCAGTTGTTGTATTTTGTGAGCAGAGGTAAAAAGAAGAAAGAATAATATAAAATAGATTGCTTATGTCACAGATGATTGGACATATCTCACAGGTTATCGGCCCGGTAGTAGATGTTTATTTTGAAGGTACGGACGTGGAATCGGCTTTGCCGAGCATCCATGATGCGTTGGAAATCAAACGCCACAACGGCAAAGTCCTGGTGGTGGAAGTGCAACAGCACATTGGAGAAAATACGGTGCGTACGGTAGCGATGGACAGTACCGACGGTCTGCAGAGAGGAATGAAAGTATATCCTACGGGCGGACCGATTACCATGCCGATCGGAGAACAGATAAAAGGGCGACTGATGAATGTGGTGGGCGACTCCATCGACGGTATGAAGAGTCTCAACCGGGAGGGGGCGTATTCTATTCACCGCGACCCGCCTAAATTTGAAGATCTGGCTACGGTGCAGGAGGTGCTCTTTACGGGTATTAAGGTCATCGACTTGCTTGAACCCTATGCCAAAGGAGGTAAAATCGGACTTTTCGGGGGCGCCGGTGTGGGCAAGACGGTCTTGATTCAGGAACTGATCAATAACATTGCCAAGAAACACAACGGATTCTCTGTGTTTGCCGGAGTGGGTGAACGTACCCGTGAGGGTAATGACTTGCTTCGTGAAATGATTGAATCGGGCGTTATCCGCTACGGTGAAGCATTTAAGAAAAGCATGGAGGAGGGTTCATGGGATTTGTCGAAGGTGGACTATGACGAACTGGCGAAATCGCAGGTGTCGCTGATTTTCGGTCAGATGAATGAGCCGCCGGGCGCACGTGCTTCTGTTGCTCTCTCGGGGCTGACGGTGGCGGAATCGTTCCGTGATGCCGGTAAGGAGGACGAAAAGCGCGATATCCTGTTCTTTATCGACAATATCTTCCGTTTCACTCAGGCGGGCTCTGAGGTGTCGGCGCTGCTGGGACGTATGCCTTCTGCCGTGGGTTATCAGCCTACGCTGGCCACTGAGATGGGTTCGATGCAGGAGCGTATCACCTCTACAAGAAAGGGCTCTATTACCTCGGTGCAGGCGGTGTATGTGCCGGCAGACGACTTGACAGACCCGGCTCCGGCCACTACGTTTACTCACCTGGATGCCACGACCGTGCTCGACCGTAAAATTACGGAGCTGGGCATTTATCCGGCAGTGGATCCGCTGGCTTCTACGTCTCGTATCCTCGATCCGCATATCGTGGGGCAGGAGCATTATGATGTGGCCCAGCGGGTGAAGCAGATTCTGCAGCGCAACAAGGAGTTGCAGGATATCATCTCTATCTTGGGTATGGAAGAGCTTTCGGAGGAAGACAAGACGGTGGTGAACCGTGCCCGCCGCGTGCAGCGCTTCTTGTCGCAGCCGTTTGCCGTGGCCGAACAGTTTACCGGTGTGCCGGGTGTCATGGTGTCGATAGAAGATACCATCAAGGGCTTCAAGATGATTCTGGACGGAGAGGTGGATTATCTGCCTGAGCAGGCTTTCCTGAATGTGGGCACCATCGAGGAGGCCATTGAGAAGGGTAAGAAGCTGCTGGAGCTAGCTAAACAATAAAAAAACATCGAACCGGCGACAGGAGCCTGTAGGCCAAGCATCGGCTGCCGGGTGTTGGAGCCGGCCGGACAATAAAAATGAACGTGATGAAAAAACTGCAATTGAGTATAGTGTCGCCCGAGAAGATTTTGTTCGACGGCGAAGTGAAGATTGTTACACTGCCGGGCACCATGGGCTCGTTCTCTATTCTTCCGGGGCATGCGCCTATTGTCTCGTCATTGAAAGCGGGAAGGCTGAGCTACACTACGGTGGAAGGAGAGGAGCATTCGATGGATATTCAAGGCGGTTTCATTGAACTGAGTGGCGGAGTGATTTCTGCCTGTGTGTCATGAAAAGAGTAGAATCTGAAAAAAACACGGTGACAGGATGAATATGACAAGGACGAAACGAAACTTTATCGGTCTGCATACTTTATTTGCGATTGTATCTTCGGTGGCAGGAGTCATCGTCTTCGAGACGGCTTTGCCCGGACAGTATTTCGGCGGATATCCGTTTGTCCCGCTTTATTTCTATCTGTTTGGTGTGTTCAGCATTTACATGTTCGACATCTGCCGCAGGCGGGCACCACAGAAAATGTTGCTGATGTATTTGGCTGTCAAGGTGATGAAGATGCTTGTATCTACGATTTTGGTGGTGGCTTTCAGTCTCGCTTTCCGGCAGGATGCCAAAGTCTTTTTATTAACATTTGTCTCCTTTTATCTGCTCTATCTGGTGTTCGAAACCTGGTTCTTTTTCACATTTGAACTGAACAGGAAACTGAAGAAGAAAAACAAAAACGAAAATGAAAAAATTGCATAGTTACATACGGGTTGCAGTGCTTTGTCTGACGTTGCTGACAATGATGGCTGCTCCGCTTCTGGCTCGGGAGGGTAAGGACAATACGCTGCCTCCTACGTTGAATGAGATTACTCCTAAAGAAGAGGCGGAGAACACGGTGGATGTGAAGGATATCGTGTTCAGCCACATCGGCGACGCTTACGAATGGCACATCACGACGTGGGGGAAGACGCATGTCACGATTCCCTTGCCGGTGATTGTCTACAGCCACACTTCGGGATGGCATTGCTTCCTCTCTTCCTGCTTAGAAGAGAACGGGGGCAGCTACGAGGGTTTGTCTGTTGCTCCGAAGGGAAGCAGGTATGAAGGAAAGCTGGTGGAGTATAACGAAGCCGGCGAGCCGGTGCGCCCTTGGGACATCTCTATTACGAAGGTGACTTTTGCCTTGCTGTTCAACAGTCTGCTGCTGCTGGTCATTGTCTTGAGCCTGGCGCGGTGGTACAAGAAGCGGCCGCAGGGTGCCAGTGCCCCGGGCGGGTTTATCGGCCTGGTGGAAATGCTTATTATGATGGTGAACGATGATATCATCAAGAGTTGCGTGGGGCCCAATTACCGCAAGTTTGCTCCCTATCTGCTGACGGCTTTTTTCTTTATCTTCATCAACAATCTGATGGGGCTGGTGCCGTTCTTCCCCGGTGGAGCCAACGTAACGGGCAACATTGCCATAACGATGGTGCTGGCTGTCTGCACGTTCTTGGCGGTCAACCTCTTCGGCACCAAGCACTACTGGAAAGATATCTTTTGGCCCGATGTGCCCTGGTGGCTCAAGGTGCCGGTGCCGATGATGCCGTTTATCGAACTCTTCGGTATTTTCACCAAACCGTTTGCCTTGATGATCCGTCTGTTTGCCAATATGCTGGCCGGACACATGGCGATGCTCGTGCTCACTTGTCTGATCTTTATTTCGGCAAGCATGGGACCGGTGCTCAACGGTTCGCTGACCGTAGCTTCTGTGCTTTTCAATATCTTTATGAATGCACTGGAACTGCTGGTGGCTTTCATTCAGGCTTATGTGTTTACGATGCTTTCGGCCGTCTTTATCGGACTGGCGCAGGAAGGCAGTAAGGAGAAAGCGGAAAAGAAGCAGGCCGACTGATAAAAAGCGGTCATGGGCACAGCTCGGTGCCGCAAATTGAAAAATAGGAAAGAGATAAAAAAATGAAATATCAACCATTTAAAAACTGAAAATTATGATTCTATCAGTGTTGTTACAAGCCTCTGCTGCTGCAGTGGGAATAAGTAAATTGGGTGCAGCCGTTGGTGCAGGTCTGGCAGTTATCGGTGCCGGATTGGGTATTGGTAAAATTGGTAGCTCGGCAATGGAGGCCATTGCGCGCCAGCCGGAATCTTCGGGTGATATCCGTATGAGTATGATTATCGCTGCCGCCTTGATTGAAGGTGTGGCTCTGTTGGCGGTAGTAGTTTGTCTGTTGGTATTCTTCCTCTAAGCCTATGTCATTACTATTACCTGATAGTGGCCTATTGTTCTGGATGTTTCTTACATTCGGGATTGTGTTTGTGATATTGGCCAAATACGGCTTCCCCATCATTGTAGAGATGGTGGAAAGCCGTAAGACCTATATCGACCAGTCCTTGGAGATGGCAAGAGAGGCCAATGCACAGTTGTCCAAACTGAAAGCGGAGGGCGATGCGTTGGTGGCTGCCGCCAACAAGGAACAGGGACGCATCTTGAAGGAGGCAATGGAAGAACGAGACAAGATTATTCATGAGGCCCGTAAACAAGCCGAAATTGCCGCCCAGAAAGAACTGGATGCGGTGAAGATGCAGATTCAAGCGGAAAGAGATGAGGCCATCCGCGACATTCGCCGCCAGGTGGCTGTTCTTTCGGTTGATATTGCTGAAAAAGTGCTCCGCAAGAATTTGGCGGATAAGGATGAGCAGATGGACATGATTGACCGGATGCTCGATGAACTCTTAACAACGAACAAGAACTAAGTAAGATGGAAGTCGGAATACTCTCAATGCGTTATGCGAAAGCAATCATAGAATATGCCCAGGCCCAGGGGGTGGAAGACAGGGTTTATCAGGAGTTCCTGACCTTGTCGTATGGGTTTTCTACGCAGCCGCAGCTGCGGGAGGTGCTGGATAATCCGGTCATCTCTGCTGAGGATAAGTTGGCGCTTATCTGTACGGCTGCCGACGGCAGCCAACCTTCGTCGAGAGAGTTTGTCCGCTTCATCTCGCTGGTGCTGAAGAATAAACGGGAGGGCTATCTGTATAGCATCAGCCTGATGTATTTGGATTTGTACCGGAAACTGAAGCATATCGGAGTGGGCAAACTGATTACGGCTGTCCCTGTGGACCAGCAGACGGAGGAGCGGATCCGGCAGGCTGCCGCACACATCCTTCATGCCACGATGCAGCTTGAAACGGAGGTGGACCCTTCCATCGAGGGAGGTTTTGTGTTCGATATCAACGACTACCGACTGGATGCAAGTGTTGCTACACAGTTGAAGCGTGTGAAACAACAATTTATTGATAAGAATAGGAGAATTGTATAATGTCTGGAAATATAAAAGTAAGCGAAGTGTCTGACATCCTGCTCAAGCAGCTCGAAGGCATCAATGCCAATGTGAAGCTGGATGAAATCGGCACCGTGCTCCAGGTGAGCGATGGCGTGGTACGTATCTACGGACTGCGGAATGCCGAGGCCAACGAACTGCTTGAGTTCGACAATGGCATCAAGGCAATCGTGATGAACCTGGAAGAAGATAATGTCGGTGCGGTGCTGCTGGGACCTACGGATAAAATCAAGGAAGGCTTTGTGGTGAAACGCACCCGGCGCATTGCTTCTATCCGTGTGGGTGAAGGTATGCTGGGTCGTGTCATTGATCCGCTGGGCGAACCGCTGGACGGAAAAGGACAGGTGGGCGGCAAATTGTATGAAATGCCGCTGGAGCGTAAGGCTCCGGGCGTGATTTACCGCCAGCCGGTGAATCAGCCGCTTCAGACGGGACTGAAGGCGGTGGATGCCATGATTCCTATCGGACGGGGTCAGCGAGAGCTGATTATCGGCGACCGGCAGACGGGTAAGACGGCTATCGCGATTGATACGATTATCAATCAGCGGAGCAATTACCTGGCGGGTGATCCGGTGTATTGTATCTATGTGGCGATTGGCCAGAAGGCTTCTACCGTGGCTTCGATTGTCAACACGCTTCGTGAGCAGGGGGCGCTGGAGTATACCATTGTGGTGGCGGCTACGGCGGGTGATCCTGCTGCCATGCAGTATTATGCGCCGTTTGCCGGTGCTGCCATCGGGGAGTTTTTCCGCGATACGGGCCGTCATGCGCTGGTGGTGTATGATGACCTTTCCAAGCAGGCGGTGGCCTACCGTGAGGTGTCTTTGATTCTGCGTCGTCCTTCCGGCCGCGAGGCGTATCCGGGGGATATCTTCTATCTGCACTCCCGCTTGCTGGAGCGTGCAGCCAAGATTATCCGTCAGGAAGAGGTGGCCCGCGAGATGAACGACCTGCCCGACAGCCTGAAGAATATCGTGAAGGGGGGCGGTTCGCTCACGGCTCTGCCTATCATCGAAACGCAGGCAGGCGACGTGTCGGCTTATATCCCAACGAACGTGATTTCAATCACCGACGGTCAGATCTTCCTGGAGACCGACTTGTTCAACCAGGGGGTACGCCCGGCTATCAACGTGGGTATCTCTGTGTCGCGTGTGGGTGGTAATGCGCAGGTGAAGGCTATGAAGAAGGTGGCCGGTACGCTGAAAATCGACCAGGCACAGTATCGGGAGCTGGAGGCGTTTTCCAAGTTCAGCAGCGATATGGACCCCATTACGGCGCTGACTATCGACAAGGGACGCAAGAATGCGCGCTTGCTGATTCAGCCCCAATATACTCCGATGCCTGTGGAACATCAGATTGCGATTCTTTACTGCGGTACGCACGGACTGCTTCGTGATGTGCCGTTGGAGAATGTGCAGGACTTTGAGCGTTCGCTGATTGAGGCGCTTCAGCGCAATCATCAGGAGGATGTGCTCGATGTGCTGAAGAAGGGGCTCATTGACGACGGAGTGTGCAGTGCTATCGAGCAGACTGCTGCGATGGTGGCTAAGCAATATGTATAACTTACGATAATATGTATCAGTAACGATTAACGGACGGCTTTCTTACGGAGTGCCGTGCGTTAATCTATTCATTTTTTAAACAGAATAGAAATGGCTTCACTGAAAGAGGTAAAAACAAGAATCAATTCGGTCAAGAGTACCCGGAAAATCACTTCAGCCATGAAGATGGTGGCTTCTGCTAAATTGCATAAGGCGCAAGGAGTCATTGAGAATATGTTGCCTTATCAGAAGAAGTTGAACAAGATTTTGACCAACTTCCTGCGTGCCGATCTCCCGGTAGAATCTCCCTATGTGAAGGTGCGGCCGGTGAAAAGGGTGGCGCTGGTTGTCTTTTCTTCGAACACTTCTCTCTGCGGGGCTTTCAATGCGAATGTCATCAAAATGTGTTCGCAGGCAGTGAGTGCTTACCGCTCGCTGGGTGATGAGAATGTTCTGGTGTTCCCGATCGGGAAAAAAGTGGAGGAGGCCGTGAAGCGGATGGGAATTCAGCCGCAGGAGACGGATGATTCTCTCTCTGACAAGCCTACTTATCAGAAGGCTGCCGAACTGGCGCGGAAGCTCATGGCGATGTATGCGTCGGGTGAGGTGGACAAGGTGGAGATTGTGTATCACCACTTTAAGTCGATGGGAACTCAGGTGCTGCTGCGTGAGACTTATCTGCCGATTGATCTGAAGCAGGTGGTAGATGCGGAGGAGCCCGCAGCACAGGAGGAGCGGGCAAAAGCGGTGGACTATATCATTGAACCGAGTGTGGAGGAACTGATTGCCAATTTGATTCCTACGGTGCTGGCTCAGAAACTGTTTACTGTTTCTATCGACTCCAATACGTCGGAGCATGCTGCCCGCACGTTGGCTATGCAGGTGGCTACCGACAATGCCAATGAGTTGATTCAAGACCTGACGAAGCAATATAATAAGAGCCGTCAGCAGGCCATTACCAATGAGTTGCTTGATATCGTGGGGGGTGCAGGACAGTAATCGGCTGCCTTGCCGCCCGGTTGGCGCTTGTGTTAGGTGGCTTGAAAGTTCTCTCTTCATGTCGGGACATCAGAAGAAGTAAGCGCTTTCATCTCTTTCTGCATAGAGTCAGAAGGGACGGCTGCGTCCTTGCTGCACTTCAATGCGGATGCCGAAATTGCCGTTGGCCGACTTCAGTTCGAAGGCTCCTCTGAAATTATTCTTTTCCCAAGGCATAGCGCCGCGGTTGGGTACCCTCCATCCGTCTTTGTTGTAATCTCCGTATGTATTGATTTTCATTCCGTTTTTGAGGCGGAAAGTGGCCTTTTGCAGAAAGGCACTGGAAGAGGAGAGTCCCCATCCGTATCCGAAGTCAGAAAAACCGCCAGGCGAGAAGGTATCGGTGAATCCTTGCGAGTAGCGTGCATTGTTGTCCAGTCGGAAGAGCTGGTTATAGTCTTTGCTGATGTCCGGCATTGCCAGTTCCATCTTGGGAAGTTTGGGGGCTGTGGCTTTCATGATGCCCATGTCGAGCAGGAAACCTCCAAATTCTTTGATGTTTTCGGCAGGGGCCCTTCGGAGTGTATCCGATGGCAGTTCCGACTGGGCAGACATCCATCCTGCGCAGCTTATGAGCGATAGAAATAGAAGAAGTTTCTTCATCAGAGTAAAAATAAAAGTTAATCTGCGGCAAAGATAGCAGGAAACTGTCATTCTTTCTTCCTTTTATATTACTTTTGCACTTTCAAGAATACAAACTAACTGTAACCAGATATGAAAACAGACATTGAAATAGCGCGTAGTATTGAGTTGAAAAGAATCAACCAAGTGGCCGAAAGTGTAAACATTCCGCTGGAAAGCGTTGAACATTACGGCCGTTATATTGCTAAAATCGACGAAAGCCTGGTAGATGACGAGAAAGTAAAGAAAAGCAACCTGATTTTGGTTACTGCTATCACGGCTACCAAAGCGGGTATCGGTAAGACAACGGTGTCCATCGGATTGGCGCTGGGATTGAACAAAATTGGCAAAAAGGCGATTGTTGCTTTGAGAGAGCCTTCTTTGGGCCCTTGCTTCGGTATGAAGGGGGGAGCTGCCGGCGGCGGATATGCTCAGGTGTTGCCGATGGAGAAGATTAATCTTCACTTTACGGGAGATTTTCATGCCATTACGTCGGCCCACAACATGATTTCGGCTTTGCTGGACAACTATCTTTACCAGAATCAGTCGAAAGGTTTCGGATTGAAGGAGATTCTCTGGAAGCGTGTGTTGGATGTGAACGACCGCTCGTTGCGTAGCGTGGTTGTCGGACTGGGTCCGAAGACTAACGGTATTACGCAAGAGTCTGGCTTTGACATTACTCCTGCTTCTGAAATCATGGCCATTCTTTGTCTTTCTAAAAACATCGACGACTTGCGCCGCCGCATCGAGAACATTCTTCTTGGGTTTACGTACGATGACAAACCGTTTACGGTGAAGGATCTGGGCGTGGCAGGTGCTATTACTGTGCTGCTGAAAGACGCTATTCATCCGAACCTGGTGCAGACTACGGAAGGTACGGCTGCTTTCGTACATGGGGGTCCTTTTGCTAATATCGCTCACGGATGTAACTCTGTGCTGGCTACTAAGTTGGCTATGACTTATAGCGACTATGTGATTACGGAAGCTGGTTTTGGTGCAGATTTGGGTGCAGAGAAGTTCTATAACATCAAGTGTCGCAAGAGCGGACTCCAGCCTCGCTTGACGGTGATTGTGGCTACGGCACAAGGGTTGAAGATGCACGGTGGGGTGAGCCTCGACCGCATCAAAGAACCGAATATGGAAGGCTTGAAGCAGGGCTTGCGTAATCTTGACAAGCATGTGCGTAATCTCCGCTCGTTTGGCCAGACAGTGATTGTGGCTTTCAACAAGTTTGCTTCGGACACAGAGGAAGAAATGGAATTGCTTCGCCGTCATTGTGAAGAGTTGGGAGTGGGATTCACTATCAACAATGCTTTTTGTGAAGGAGGTGAGGGCGCTGTAGACATGGCCCGTTTGGTGGTAGATACGATTGAAAAGCAGCCTTCTCAGCCGTTGCAGTACACTTACAGCGAAGAGGATACCATAGAGCAGAAGATTGAAAAGATTGCCAAGTATATTTATGGTGCTAGTGAGGTAACCTACGGCACTGCTGCCCGTCGCCGCCTGAAGGTGATTGAAAAGATGGGTATCTCGCACTATCCTGTGTGTATCGCCAAAACACAATTCTCTTTCTCTGCTGACCCCACGATGTATGGCGCTGTAGAAGGATTTGAACTCCATATCAAAGACCTCGTGATCAATAACGGTGCAGAGATGATTGTGGCTATTGCTGGCGAGATTCTTCGTATGCCGGGTCTGCCTAAGGAGCCGCAAGCTTTGCACATCGACATTGTGGATGGTCTGATTGAAGGATTGAGCTGATTCCAGTGAATGTAGGGGCGGCATTTCTGCCTGCCTCTTCATTGCTTTGCTTGCTTTGAGTTTGTATAGGCTTTTGCTCTTGCTGTATGCTTGGTTCATACATATGCTTTGGCCTCTTGCTTATAGCTTTGTTTTATGCTTAGCTTTACTCTAGCAGCATGGTAGAAAATTTCTTTGCAATAACGATGGAGGGCGTCAATTCTCTCTTTTCAAGAATAATACCCTTGTCGCAGTTGTCTGTGGCAGGGGTATTTTTTTTGTTTTGTGGCACTGATCTTATTGTAGATTCAGGTGGGCTAAATTTGGGTCAGCGGATTTTCCCGGTTGGCAAGCTTTCTTTTAAGCGTATAGCCTAGCCAGCCTGAACATGAAGAACTTCAGATCAGCCACCCCTCTTAACT
>Strawberry_p1__coassemble_2880_pt1 | contig 11039 bp, 9 predicted proteins | sample Strawberry_p1__metabat2_high_PE_028 | metagenome-assembled genome bin Strawberry_p1
ATAATATATATATTATATATAATATATATATTATTATATATTTATATTAGATAATGCTTATAAAGATAAAAAAAAGCCTTCTTTTCTACCCTTTTCGCCGTTTTTCGTCGATTTCCTCTTCCAGTCTTTTCCAGCTTACCGATGGTTCCGTTCTTGCTTAAAACGGGGTTTCTATCCATGGATTATATTTTATATTTTTCAACAAACTCCTATCTTGTCGAATTCCGAGGAGCAAAAAATAGAGAAAAAAAAGTGTAACGTAACGTAACGTAACGCTATGTAACGCACCTCTCACAAGCGAATCGTCGGCAGAGGCTCATTTCTCCCCTACACCCCTTTCCTGCATCCTCATCACACACGCGATTCGAGGCAGGAAATATCGTCCGCGAAAGCAAATTTATTTTACAACCTACATCCGCTTGCAGCCCACATACCGAGCCACACCCTGAGCCACGTCCTCCAGCTACTGAAACAGGTCTGAAAAACGATTATTCTGCCACAGAAGATGCGCTGCTTCACTCTTTTCCAGCTATCAGCAGACTGATAATAACACTGATGACAGACAGTACCAGTGCCCCGCTCACCCAGGCAGACACCAGCAGGTATCCGCCCCAGGAATACAATATGCCGGCCGCTACGGGAATGCCCAGCAGATTATAAATCAAGGCCCAGAACAGATTTCGGCGTACAAGCACGGCCACCTGCCTTGACAGGCGGATAGCGCCGGGAAGAAGCTGCAGGTCGGGCGACTGCAATACCAGCATTGCCTGATCCTCCTGCAGTTCCTGGCCCTTCTGCACCTGCTGATCCTCCTGCACTTCTTGACCCTCCTGCACTTGCTGCTCCTTCGGATTCTTCTGCGCTTCCGGACTCATGCCCATGGCAATGCTGACATCAGCCAAAGCGAATGCCTGCCTGTCATTGACCCCATCGCCTACCACAGCCACTTTCTTTCCTTTCCGCTGCAACTCGCTCACAAATTCCGCTTTTTCTTCCGGCAGTGCATCGGCTATAAAATAGTCAATCCCCAGGCGAGAAGCCACCGAATGAGCCGTGCGCTCTCCGTCGCCAGTCAGCATACACACCTCCAATCCCATATCGCGCAGCTCTTTCACCGCACCAAACGACGTAAACCGAATCGGATCGGAGATAGCCACGACAGCCAGCAGTTCAAGCTCGCGGCCGAAATAGACCATTTCATTTCCGCCACTCTCATAATGCACCACCATACCGGCCATCACATTATTCACCTTCGCTCCATAATCATGCAAAAGCTTATAATTGCCCACCCAATAAACCTGTCCTCTGCACCACACTTTGATCCCTTTGCCTCTCAGCGTCTCGACATGTTCCAGCTGGGCCGGCTGGATCTGTTCCTCCTCTTCCATCACACGCACGACGGCTTCAGACAGCGGATGCTCCGACTGCATCAGTGCTGCCAGAAGAACATCTTTGCAGGACGACTCTTCCGAGTGGGACCACAGCCATCCTGTCACCGTTGAGCATCCTTCGGTGAGTGTGCCAGTCTTGTCGAGCACCACTACATCCGCCTCCCCCAACCGCTGCAGCCCCACTGCATGGTTCACTCTCACCCGCAAGCGGGAGAACTTTGCCATCCCCATCCACAAGGCAGCCGGTACTGCCACTCCCAGCGCACAAGGACATGCCATGATGACAACAGACACGGCTGCCAAGACCCCATTGCCTATCTGCCCGCAAAGCGACCAGCCCACAAAGGCCAGCACTGCAACCATAAGCACCACAGGCACATAGACATTGGTTATGCGGTCGGTAAGGGTAACCGAAAACCGACCTTGCCCGCAAGCTTCCATCCAGCGGCCGGTCAGAAATGATGCCACCATCACCGAAACAATCTCAAAAGAAGGAAGCGAGATTATCCGAAGGTAAGAAGGCGAGATTGTCTCAAGGCAAGAAGGAAGCGAGCCGGCTCCTGGCTCCTGTGCGAAGGCTGGAGCAGCCCAACAGAACAGACTGAAAAAATAAGCCACCGTCATACTCAGCACTACCAGCACATCCAGCCCCGCCCTTCCCCGAACGAGCTGCCTGCAAGCTTGCACAAAAAAACTTCTTCCCAAACAAAAGAGCACAAAGGCAGCAATCAAAGCCTGAACGGTCCATGAGGGGACAACCCAAGACAGCAACAGCTGGACAACTGCCAGCACCCAGGCCACCGCCACTCTTCTTCTCAACAACACACGCTGTTTATCCATCCCTGCATCCAACAGCACGGAACACTTTCTACTCACATCCTTATCCACGGAATGCATTCTACTCACATCCTCATCCACAGCACTCTTTCTACTCACATTTTTGTTCATGGCTATACTCATTTATTTCGTTCATTGACCCTCCCTTAACAAGTCCGTCTTCCCATTTGTTCAGCCACATCATTTTTCACCATGAGCAAGCAGCCTTTCTTTGAGATAATTAGCTAAAACCTACTGATTTTTTTCTGATTTTATTAGCGCAATTCATGAATTTTGCGTATATTTGTCAGTAGTGAAACTTAAAACAGAAGATTAATTCAAACAGCAAAAAGAATATGAAAAAGCAATACGTCAGTCTGCTTGCAGTTCTTCTTTCAGCAGGCGTTTTTTTATTTTCTTGTGATAACAAGATGAGCAAAAATACAGGTGCTTTGCAATTTGACAGCATTCAAGTGAATGAAACGGCCCATCTGTTTGAAGATGCCGCCAAACCTGCCTGCAACCTTGTCATTAACTATGCCTATCCGGTGCAGTCTACGGATGAAACCCTGAAAGATACGCTGAATGCGTATTTCATCTCTGCCTGCTTTGGAGAAAAATACATCGGTGAAAAACCGGAAAAAGTGGTGGCGCAGTATACGAAGAATTACATCAGCACCTATCGCAAAGACCTGGAGCCCATGTATCTGGAGGACGAGAAGAACAAGGAAGACGAATCTTCCATCGGAGCATGGTACTCTTACTACAAGGGGGTTGAAAGCCACGTGCAGCTGTACGAGAAAGATCTGCTGGTGTATCGCATCGACTATAACGAATATACCGGAGGCGCTCATGGCGTTTACATGACCAGCTATCTGAACTTCGACCTCACTCTGATGCGTCCGCTCCGCCTCGACGATGTGTTCGTGGGAGACTACAAGGAGCCGCTCACCGACCTGATCTGGAACCAGCTGATGGCAGACAACAAGGTGGCTACGCATGAGGCATTGGAAGATTTGGGCTTCGGCTCCACCGGTGAGATTGCCCCTACAGAAAACTTCTATTTAAGCAAAAAAGGAATCACTTTCCATTACAACGTATATGAAATCACGCCTTATGCCATGGGTGCAGTCAAGGTGACCCTTCCTTATGCCGTGATGGAACATTTGTTAGGCAGCAGCCCCGTTTTAGGAGACTTGAAAAATTAATTTTACTAATATAGAATCATCGTCTCACAGGATGACTGGCAGAACAACCGACCGGACAACCGACCGGACAATCGGCAGGATGACTGACCAGACGACTGGCAGAACGACTGGCAGAACAACCGACCGGAGAATCGGCAGGATGACTGACCGGACGACCGGCAAGACGACGATTCATTTAACTTTTATGAAAGAACAAGTGGAAATCATACAGAAATACTTCCCGAATCTGACAGAGGAACAGCAGAAACAATTTGCTGCGCTCTACGATCTTTACATCGATTGGAATGCTAAAATCAACGTCATTTCACGCAAAGACATCGAGAATTTGTACGAACATCATGTGCTTCATTCGCTGGGCATAGCCAAAGTGATCCAGTTTCATCCCGGAACCCGCGTGATGGACTTAGGCACCGGCGGAGGATTCCCGGGTATTCCCTTGGCGATCTTGTTTCCCGACACACATTTCCACCTGGTAGACAGCATCGGAAAGAAGGTGCGGGTGGCCACTGAAGTTGCCACAGCCATCGGTCTGAAAAATGTCACCTTCCGCCACGCCCGCGCTCAGGAGGAAAAGCAGACATTCGACTTTGTGGTGAGCCGTGCCGTGATGCCGCTGGCTGATTTGATGAAAATCATCAAGAAGAACATCTCACCCAAACAGCAGAATGCACTGCCCAACGGACTGATTTGCCTGAAAGGAGGCGAATTGGAACACGAAACCATGCCGTTCAAAAACAAAACAATGATTCACAGTTTGAGCGACAATTTCGAGGAAGAGTTCTTCCAGACGAAGAAAGTGGTGTACGTACCTATCTAACCGGTGCGTACTTATTTTTATATGAAACCATCACTAGAAATTTAGCATCACTATAGATTTAGCGTCACTAGAGATTTAGCACATTAAAACCATGAAAATCAAGAGGTTTGAATTTAATATGTTTCCCGTAAACTGCTATGTGTTATGGGATGAGACCAAAGAAGCTGTGGTCATTGACCCGGGCTGTTTCTACGATGAAGAAAAGCGGACACTGAAGAATTTTATCCTCAGCAACGAGCTGAACGTGAAGCATCTGCTGAACACCCACCTCCACTTAGACCATATATTCGGCAATCCGTTTATGCTGAAAGAATTCGGGCTGTCGGCCGAAGCCAACAAAGCAGACGAGTTCTGGATTGAGGAGGCTCCCAAGCAAAGCCGCATGTTCGGATTCCAGCTGCAAGAAAAACCGGTGCCCCTGGGCGGATATCTGCACGACGGAGATATCATCACCTTCGGCAACAGCCAGCTGGAGGCTATTCACGTGCCGGGCCACTCTCCGGGCAGCCTGGTATATTACAGCAAAGCCGATCACTGCATGTTTTCGGGCGACGTGTTGTTTCAAGGCAGCATTGGCCGTGCCGACTTGGCCGGAGGCAATTTCGACGAACTGATAGAGCACATCTGCAGCCGCCTGTTTGTGCTGCCCAATGAAACGGTGGTGTATCCCGGACATGGTGCTCCCACTACCATCGGAGTGGAAAAAGCCGAGAATCCATTTTTCAGATAGCATTCTATTATTTTAGATAACACTTTAGATAACACTCTAAAAATTCTAATAACATGAAAACCGATTTGTTAGCAAGCCGTCACATCGGCATTAATGAACAAGACACAGCCGTGATGCTCCAGAAAATAGGCGTACGGTCGCTGGATGAACTGATTGATCAAACCATTCCCGCCAACATCCGCTTAAAAGAGCCGTTGGGTTTGAATGCCCCGTTGACGGAATATGAATTTGCCAAGCACATCTCATCGCTGGCAAGCAAGAACAAACTGTTTACTACCTACATCGGTCAGGGATGGTATAACACCATTACACCGGCTGTGATTCAGCGCAATGTGTTTGAAAACCCCGTATGGTACACTTCTTACACACCTTATCAGACTGAGGTTTCCCAAGGCCGCCTGGAAGCATTGATGAACTTCCAGACTGTCATCAGTGACCTCACTGCCATGCCGCTCGCCAATTGTTCATTGCTTGATGAAGGTACGGCTGCTGCAGAAGCGGTGACCATGATGTACAGCCTGCGTTCACGCGCCCAGCAGAAAGCCGGAGTGAACGTGGTATTTGTAGACGAGCAGATTTTCCCTCAGACACTGGCTGTGATGACCACCCGGGCTGTGCCCCAGGGCATCGAACTGCGCGTGGGAAAATACAGCGAATTTGAATTTACTCCCGACGTGTTTGCCTGCGTGCTGCAGTATCCCAATGCGAGCGGAAGTGCAGAGGAATATGCTGCCTTTACCCAAAAAGCTCACGAAGCAGACTGCAAAGTGGCGGTGGCAGCCGACATCCTCAGTCTGGCTCTGCTCACTCCTCCGGGAGAATGGGGAGCAGACATCGTGTTCGGAAGCAGCCAGCGACTGGGTACACCGATGTTTTATGGCGGTCCGTCGGCAGCTTATTTCGCTACCCGCGATGAGTACAAGCGGAATATGCCGGGACGCATCATCGGATGGTCGAAAGATAAATACGGCAAGCTGTGCTACCGGATGGCGCTGCAGACCCGTGAGCAGCACATCAAACGCGAAAAGGCTACATCGAACATCTGTACGGCCCAGGCCCTGCTTGCCACGATGGCCGGATTCTATGCGGTGTATCACGGACAGGAAGGCATCCTCAACATTGCTTCCCGCATCCACAGCATTGCGGTCTATCTGGACAAAGAAGTACAGAAATTCGGCTATCGCCAGTTGAATGAGCAATATTTTGACACCCTACGCTTTGAACTGCCCGGACAGCTGTCGGCCCAGCAGATCCGCACCATTGCCTTGAGCAAAGAAGTGAATCTGCGCTATTATGACAACGGCGATGTGGGTTTCAGCATTGACGAAACCACTGATATCGCTGCAGCAAGTACGCTGCTTTCCATCTTTGCCATTGCCGCAGGAAAAGATTATCAGAAAATAGAAGACATTGCCGAACAGTGCATCATTCGGCCGTCGCTGAAGCGCACCTCTTCCTTCCTCACGCACGAAGTGTTCAATAAGTATCACACGGAAACGGAAATGATGCGCTATATCAAGCGCTTGGACCGCAAAGATATTTCCCTCACTCACTCGATGATTTCATTGGGATCGTGCACCATGAAGCTGAATGCCGCAGCTGAAATGCTTCCGCTGAGCTGTGCCGGATTTATGGAAATGCACCCGCTGGTGCCCGAAGACCAGGCTGCCGGCTATCGCGAACTGATTCACAACTTAAGTGAAGACTTGAAAATCATCACCGGATTTGCCGGTGTGAGCCTGCAGCCCAACTCGGGTGCTGCCGGCGAATATACCGGACTGCGCGTTATCCGGGCTTACCTGGAACATATCGGACAGGGACACCGCAACAAGATTCTGATTCCGGCCTCTGCCCACGGCACCAACCCGGCTTCAGCTGTCCAGGCAGGATTCACCACGGTGACCTGTGCCTGTGATGAACATGGCAATGTAGACATGGACGATTTGCGAGCCAAAGCCGAAGAAAACAAAGACGACCTGGCTGCGCTGATGATTACCTATCCGTCTACACACGGTATCTTCGAAACGGAAATCAAGGAAATTTGCCGCATCATCCATGCCTGCGGCGCGCAAGTATATATGGACGGTGCCAACATGAATGCGCAGGTGGGGCTCACCAACCCAGGATTCATCGGTGCAGACGTGTGCCACCTCAACTTGCACAAGACATTCGCTTCGCCTCACGGCGGTGGCGGTCCGGGTGTGGGTCCTATCTGTGTGGCCGAACATCTGGTGCCTTTCCTCCCGGGACACAGCATCTTCTGCAACACGCAGAACCAGGTAGCTTCTGCTCCGTTTGGCAGTGCAGGTATTTTGCCCATCACCTACGGATACATCCGCATGATGGGTGCTGAAGGCTTGACGAAAGCCACGAAAGCAGCCATCCTCAACGCCAACTACCTGGCAGCCTGTCTGAAGGACACTTACGGCATCGTTTACCGGGGAGCCAACGGCTTCGTGGGACACGAAATGATTTTGGAATGCCGCAAAATTCATGAGGAAACGGGTATCTCCGAAAATGACATCGCCAAACGCCTGATGGACTACGGCTATCATGCGCCTACGCTTTCCTTCCCTGTGCACGGCACTCTGATGATTGAGCCTACCGAAAGCGAAAGCTTAGCCGAGCTGAACAACTTCGTGGATGTGATGCTCAACATCTGGAAGGAAATTGAAGAGGTGAAGAACGGGGAAGCCGACAAGGAAGACAATGTGCTGATTAATGCACCTCACCCCGAGTATGAGATTGTGAACGACAACTGGGAGCACTCATACACCCGTGCAAAAGCTGCCTACCCGATTGAAAGTGTGCGTGAAAACAAGTTCTGGGTCAACGTGGCACGTGTAGACAACACACTGGGCGACCGCAAGTTGCTGCCTACCCGCTACGGCACATTCGACTGATTTTATGCTGCTACTAAATAATAGAAAACAGCTGTAAAATCAGGAAGTACCTGTAGAAACAGAGAGTACCTTGCAATTTAGAGAGCTGATGTAAAATTAGATAGTAGCTGTAGAATTAGAAAAAGATAATAACAAGAAAACAATCAGAAAGCAACAATAAAAATAACCCCTGCCAACGGATGCGGCAGGGGTTATTTTCTATAAGACATTCTGCAAGATACTCTGCAAATATTCTGCAAGATATTCTATCAGACATTCACCCGAAAAACCGGTGAATGATTCTTCTCTTTACTTCACCAAGGTTACAATGCCCTCCTTGATGTGCTTTTCTTTCAAAGACACCTGAGGATCGGCATAGCCCAAAGCAACACAGCCATATACCTGATGATGCTCAGGCACCCCCAATGACGTGATAAAAGCACGCACTTCAGGATCATTGCAGGTAGTGCCCAGCTGATTAATCCAGCAGGAAGAAATGCCCAGCGACTGCGCCGCCAAAAACATATTTTCAATGGCACACGCACAGTCCATCGGAGCCCACCATTGGGTCGGTTCGTTGGATACAATCACCAGTGAAGGTGCATGATAATAGCAGCAGTATGTTTCACTATGACCGCGCTCCTGCAAACGTGCATCCTCACTCTTGGCAAAGGCCCCTTTGATGTGCTTATTCAGTTCCGCCAGTTTGTCCTGATTCTGAATAGCCGTAAAATGCCACGTCTCGTAATGCATCCCGTTGGGTGCATAGGCACCTGCTTCTACAATGGCCATCAGGTCTTCTTCTGACAGCTGACGGTCGGTATAGGCCCGTACACTGCGACGCGCCTTGATATTTTCCAAAACTTCATTTGTTTTCATCCTGTCCTCTCCTATATATAAAAACGGGTTTGATAAACCCTCATTCTATTTTGTACGACGATATACTAATTTGCACAGAACTAGCGTTTCACCAGCCCGATTTTAGCATTCAGCTTGAAATAATACACCCCGTTTTCTTTCTCCAGAAAACCGTACTTATCCTTGTCCACCGAACCCTTTTCAAAACGCGAATTCAGGAAAAGGAAATCTTCCATCACCTGCTTCTGCGACTTATGATAACCAATCACCTTTCCGCTGCCATCCACCAGCAGAATGCCTTCCACAGTCGAATCCTGCCCGTTGTAAATCTTGGCCGGACGCATGCCCAAGGCCAACGCCATCAGAAACTGCTTCACTTTAAATTCATAGAAGCGATGCTTGTTGATCAGTTCGTCTTTAATCTTCAGCGGATTGATCTGCTTGATAACCTCTGTCAGTTCGCTCACACGCGTAATGCCATCCAAGTGCATAATACGCACCATCTCGGCCAGCACACGAGGGAAATGCAAATCAATCATCAGCAGATTGCTCCGGAACACCCGATCGGCCACATCCGAATACTTCAGCACACCACCCAGGCGCTCAATCATCATCATGCGCTCGGCCACTTCATTGGGCGATTCGGGCAAAGCATTGATTTTGTTTACCGTGGGAGTAGCAAACTTGATGCCGCTCTGCTCGAGCTTCAAATTAGCCGTCCGTCCCCCGTCGAGCAAAGGATTCATGGCGCTCAAGCGAGAACGTACGTTGAAACCCGTAAGCGGAGCCTCGGCATTCCAGAAAGCAACGGAGAAGTCTGTACGGTCGTCGGTCTTCGCCTCCAGGTCGAAGATATTGGCCTCATCCAGAAACTCTTCCACCCCATCGGGCGACATCACATCATTGACCGGAGAAGCCTTGACAGCCTGCAAAATCAAATCGGCTACCACACCGAAATCTTCACGCGGCATCGACTTCACCCCCGCTTCATTTTCCATGCGTATTACATCCTCTTCAATGTAATATCGCCGCGGACCGTCGTGCTCCTCACGCTGAATCATCGCTACAGGCCAACTCGTCTCTCCGGCTTTCGCTTCTTCCGTACCCAACACTACTTTTCCATCTGCCAGCAGGCGGAAGAAAGTATACAGTTCACACCATTCTCTTTTTGTTGCTTCAAATGCCATATATTTTTGCTTCTTTATATTACCTTTTTGTTACTTTATGCCATCACCAGGGGGTATCTTCCTCCTCACCGGTGAAGCGCAGCGTTTCCACCTTTTCGAGCCGTGCTCTCAGCTTGGGCATCATCGAACGGCGGATACGCAATGTCATACTACAATCCATGTCATACGCCTGCTCCAGAATTTCCGGCTCCTCCTCCTTCACAATGCGCATCACATCATTCATAAACGGATACTCAAACATCACAGACACATCCTCATCCACCGTTTTCTCAATCACAGTCGCTGCAGCTATGGCCTCAGCCGCTGCAGCACGATAGGCGACAATCAAGCCGCTGGTGCCTAACTTAATCCCGCCAAAATAGCGGACCACAATAATCAAGATATCCGTTAGTTCATTCGAGTTAATCTGACCCAATATAGGTTTTCCTGCTGTACCGGAAGGTTCACCGTTGTCGTTGGCACGGAAGTCTTTCCGGTCCGATCCGAGCATATAGGCGTAGCACACATGGCGAGCATCATAATACTTCTTCTGATACGTTTCAAGATGCGCCTTTACCTCGCCAAGCGTTCGCACCGGAAGTGCGATGGCGATAAACTTACTCCGCTTCTCGGTATAAATGCCTTCCGCAGGTTCAGCAATTGTTTTGTAAATATCTTCAGCAGTCATGAGCGCAAAGATACGGCTTTAATTTCTTTTCTCCGAAAAGTTTAAAAACTAATTTTGTAACGAATCGTCACACCATGCCCGATACGCTACACAAGCCTTCGGCTGTAACACGGCAGCACATTCCCTCCAGGCCCAAAAACAAAAGAGAGTGTATCGTTTACGCGACACACCCTCCCAAACACATTCATCAAAAAAACAGACTCTTCTGTCCTGACGTACTTAGGCTTTCACAAGTGAAGTACCATCTTTTTTAATTAATCTTATATCTAATACTATGAAAAACACACTATGATAACAGCTGAAAAAAGAGAAATGTTCACAAGTCTAAGCCTTTTTTGTGGTTAAAAGAAGTTATAGTACCCCATAAAGATTATCTGCAGGTAAACAAAGACTTCCCCAGTCGATCATTGCATTAAAAATCATTATTTTAGAATAACGTCCCAAGTCGGCCACAAGTATGTCCTTCTCTTCTATCACCTGATG
>Strawberry_p1__coassemble_3002_pt1 | contig 10327 bp, 4 predicted proteins | sample Strawberry_p1__metabat2_high_PE_028 | metagenome-assembled genome bin Strawberry_p1
CATCCATCTGAGAACCCCAGGAAGCATGAGCGCGCATACCGTAGCGCTCATGCTTCCTGGGGTTCTCAGATGGATGTCATGATGGTGTTCCTGAATCAGGAGGCTTACGACCGCTACCGATTGAACAAGGAGGATTTCGAGCTGCTGAAGGAATTTGAAAAGGAGCAGAAGAAGCTGAAGGATAAGGACAAGAATGCCAGCGGCAAGGACAAGAAGAGCAAGGATAAGAAGGCCAAGGACGGCAAAGACGGCCAGGCGGACGGAAAAAAGGAGGAAGCCAAAGGTATTGTGGTGGAACTCGACGGTGTGGAAGACCGCATCGTGCGCCTGACTCCGCATTCGTCTCAACTGGGGGATGCCGTGCTTTCCAAAGACGGGGAGAACTTGTATTATTTCGCTGCCTTTGAAGGGGGCTACGACCTCTGGAAACTGAATCTGCGGGAAGGCGATACCAAGCGGTTGCATAAGCTGAATTCGGGATGGGCTTCGCTCATGCTCGACAACGGCGGCAATGTGTATCTCTTCAGCGGACGGGGCATGCAGAAGATGGATGGCAAGTCGGAGATGCTGAAGCCGATTACGTATCAGGCGGTGATGGAGATGGATCTCGCTGCCGAGCGGGAAGCGATGTTCAATCATGTGTACAAGCAGGTGCAGAAGCGCTTCTATAACCTCAATATGCATGGGGTGGACTGGGATGCCATGACGGCTGCTTACCGGAAGTTCTTGCCGCATATCGACAACAATTATGATTTTGCCGAGTTGCTGAGCGAGCTGCTGGGCGAACTGAATGTGTCGCATACGGGAAGCAGTTATGCTTCGGGGGGACGCGCCAAGGCTACAGCCAACCTGGGACTGCTGTTCGACTGGACGTATCAGGATAAGGGTCTGAAGATTGATGAGGTGGTGGAGAAGGGTCCGTTCGACCATGCTCGCACGAAGGTGAAAGCGGGCTGCATCATCGAGAAGATCAACGGCAAGGAACTGGACAAGCAGGCGGATATCTATCAGCTGCTGAACGGTGAAACGGGCAAGAAACTGCTGGTATCGCTCTATTCTCCTCAAAGCGGTGAGCGCTGGGAAGAGGTGGTGAAGCCGATCTCGGGCGGTCAGTTCAACAGCCTGCTCTACCGGCGCTGGGTGAAACAGCGCGCAGCCGATGTGGAGCGCTGGTCGGGCGGCCGACTGGGCTATGTGCACATCAAGTCGATGGACGACGGCAGTTTCCGTACGGTTTATTCAGACATTTTGGGTAAATACAATCATTGCGACGGAATTGTGATTGATACCCGCTTCAACGGGGGTGGTCGCTTGCATGAAGATATCGAGGTGCTTTTCAGTGGTGAGAAATACCTCACGCAGGTGGTGCGCGGACGCGAAGCCTGCGACATGCCGAGCCGCCGCTGGAACAAGCCTTCCATCATGGTGCAGTGTGAAGCCAACTACTCCAATGCGCATGGCACTCCGTGGGTGTACAAGCATCGCCGCATGGGCAAACTGGTGGGTATGCCGGTGCCGGGTACGATGACCAGTGTTTCTTGGGAAACGCTGCAGGATCCGTCTTTGCTTTTCGGTATTCCTATCATCGGCTATCCTCTACCCGACGGTACGTATCTGGAGAATGCTCAGCTGGAGCCGGATGTGCGTGTGGCAAATGCGCCTGAAACGGTGGTGAAAGGTGAGGATACACAGCTGAAGACGGCAGTAGACGAACTGCTGAAGGAGCTGGATGCCAAGAAAAAATAAGCCGAAGGGCGGCAGAATGCCTCCTTCTGGAGAAAGAATCCCTGTTGCAGGAAACTGTGGCAGGGATTTTTTTATGAAGAAAAAGAGGTTCGTTCATAAATTTTTGTAACTTTAGCGACAAAATTTGTAACTTTAACAACAAAATACGATAAACAGGCAACTTGTTTTGACATGCTCATGCTGTTGTCTCCTTGATTGTTGAATTGATAATTATACTGCTATGGAAGACTATGACACCTTAATGAACGGACAGCTGGAATCGATCCTGTCCGTAATGGAAAAACGAAACGTATCGGTGGAAGACTGCAACCGCATCCGTCAGGCTTTTGAATTTGCCAAAGAGGCACACGCCGGCCAGAAGCGGAAAAGCGGAGCGCCTTATATCATTCATCCGGTGGCGGTGGCCCGCATCGTGGCGGAGGAATTGCAGCTGGGACCCAATCCGGTGATTGCGGCTTTTCTTCACGATGTGGTGGAGGACACGGATTTTACCATCGAAGATGTGAAAAGCCGCTTCGGCAGTGATGTGTCTTATCTGGTGCGGGTGGTGACCAAGCAGAAAAAGAAACAATATGAAACGTCCAAGCAGGTGGACAACTTCAAGCAGATGCTGGAGTCGCTTCATTATGATATCCGGGCGATTCTGATTAAACTGGCCGACCGGCTGCACAATATGCGGACGCTGGAGAGTATGCGGCCGGACAAGCAGATGAAGATTGCAGGGGAGACGGATTATTTCTATGCTCCGCTTGCCAACCGCTTAGGGTTGTATGGCATCCGCCGCGAACTGGAAAATCTGAGTCTGCGCTATCGTTGTCCGCTGGAGTATCAAGAACTGGAAGCGGCTATCGAGGCCGATAAGAAGGAGGACCAGCAGCGCTTGGATGCGTTTACCGGGGAGATGCTGCAGCTTTTGAGCAAGCACGGCATTGAGGCCCGTACGCAGGTGTGCTACCGCATGCCCTACAGCATCTGGCGGAAGCTGCGCAACACGGGACGCGACTTTAAGCATCTGGAATACAGGCATATCATCCGTCTCATCTATCCGGCTCCGTGCGAGGCGGAGGAGAAGAGTATCTGCCTGCGTATCTATTCCATTCTGACCGACCACTTCAAGGAGCAGCCCAGCAGCATCATCAACTACATCGACTCGCCCAAGGAAAACGGGTATCAGAGTTTTCATATCCGCCTGCTGAGCGGACAGGGCATCTGGGAGGAGATTCATATTTCTTCGGAGCGGATGGTGCTCAATTCCAAACTGGGCTGTGCTGTGGAACGCATGGAGGGGGCTTGGGACAACTGGATTGCCAAGTTCCGGGCTTTGCTGAAAGATGCAGCAAGTCAGACAGCCGAGGGATGGTATATGGACAGTGTGGTGAGTTCGCTCTACAACGAGGATATCACGGTGTTCACGCCCAAAGGACAGGCAATCAGCCTGCCGCAGCGGGCTTCGGCGCTCGACTTTGCCTTCGAGATTCACAGTGCGGTGGGCGAGCATGCGCAGTATGCCAAGATAAACGGCAAGCTGTGTTCCATCAAGACAGAGCTGCATCATGGCGATTGTGTGGAGGTGGGCACGAATCCGCATTTCACTCCCCGTGCCGATTGGATTGACTGTGTGCAGACCTACAAGGCGAAGCGTTTTCTGCGGTCGTATTGGGGGCAGGCAAAGTCTATCCCCAAGAACCGCTGCCAGCATTGTCATCCGCTGCCGGGCAATGAGGTGATCGGTTTCCGGGAGCTGGACGGCACGGTGACTATCCATAAGCGTGATTGTCCTGTGGCCATCCGGATGGCTTCTCAAAAGGGAGATTCGATTGTGTCGGTCGATTTTCCCGAAGATGCCGACCTGTTTTATCCGGTTTGTGTGCATGTCAATGCGGTGGACCGCTATCACATGCTGATTGATCTGGTGGACTGTATCACGAATGGCATGAAGCTGCCCATCGCCAGTCTGGAGGTGGCTACGGTAGATGAAATCGTGGATTGTACCATTCAGTTCTCGGTTCATTCTTTCAGTGAGCTGCAGCAGGTTATCGCTTCTATCAATCAGATAAAAGGGGTGGACGAGGTGCATCAGGTGGAGCTGGCTGATAAACGCTGATTAAATTGTGGTGTAAATGTGGCGCAATAATTTGTTGGAATAAAGCAAAGCATGTATCTTTGATTTTGAAAATTGAGCGGAGCGTGTGTTTTTGACTTTCGGATATGGGCATCATAAAATCGCTTGGAGTGATAAACAAAAGTGCAGTCTGCCCTGTTTGTAGGTGTGATAATGCTGTGGTTGGAAATGCAGGCTTGAAGCAGAATACTAACAAATGAATAGAAATATGAAAACATTGAATTTTTCCTTGATTCGCATATTGTTTGCGTTGGTAATCGGACTGGTTCTGGTCATTTGGCCAGACGCAGCCGCCAGTTACATTGTCATGACGGTGGGAGTGGCATTCTTAATTCCCGGAGTCATCAGTTTGTTTGGCTATTTTGTTCCCAAGAAAACCAAAGAACTTGTGACACGTTTCCCGGTGGAGGGCATCGGAAGTCTGCTGTTCGGTTTCTGGCTCATTATAATGCCCGAGTTCTTTGCAGATATACTCATGTTTCTTCTTGGATTCATACTGATGATGGGAGGAGTGCAGCAGCTGGGCTCTCTCTTTGCAGCCCGTCGCTGGATGCCTGTTCCGGCTGCGTTTTATGTCATCCCTTCCTTGATTCTGATTGCCGGAATTGTGGTTCTCTTTAACCCGACAGGCACACGTAACACGGCATTTATCATCATTGGCGTCAGCAGCTTGGTGTATGCACTGTCGGAGTTGCTCAACTGGTTTAAGTTTATGCGCCGCCAGCCGAAGACGAACGTGCCACGTGATAAGGAACAGATTGAAGAGGCTCAGATTATTGAAGAAGTAAAGGAAAAAGATGATGAAACGAAAGCCCTCAAGTAGTTCGTTTTATTGCCCTTTCGATTTGTTTATCAAACGTACATACATACGATAATTAATACGAAAAACCACCTCTGCTGCCATTCGCTGGAGCAGGGGTGGTTCTTTTTTATCCTTCTTTTTATCCTTCTTTTTCGTTTCTCTTTTTTATTCTTCCTTTTTAAAGCCTGTTGAACTTTCTGCTGTGCTGTACTCAAAATGAAGGTTTCTCCGTCAGGCCTTTATTCTCAGAAAATTGCCGATCATCTCTTTCCCTTGTGGGGTGAGGATGGATTCAGGGTGAAACTGGATGCCATGCACATCATAGGTTTTATGTTGCAAAGCCATGATATAGCCCTCCGGACTTTCCGCTGTTATTTCCAGACAATCCGGAAAGCCGTCCTTGCTCACCACCCAAGAATGGTAGCGGCCCACCGCCACTTCTTTTCCCAATCCTTCGAAGACACGGTCGTGCTCCGAGAGGCGGACAGGCGACTGGATGCCGTGATACACCCGCTCCAGGTTTTCCAGCTTTGCGCCAAATACCTGGCCGATGGCCTGATGCCCCAGACACACCCCTAAGATGCTTTTCGTAGGGGCGTATCTTTCGATGATGGGGAGTAGCAGTCCGGCTTCTTCCGGCACGCCGGGTCCGGGCGAGAGGAGGATGGCATCATAAGGGGCCAAATCCTCCAGCATCAGTTCGTCGTTGCGGACAACGGTTACATCCGTTGCTCCGAGTTCCTTCACCAGGTGGACTAGATTATAAGTGAAGGAGTCGTAATTATCTATCAGTATAATCTTCATATCTTATCGTTTGCAGATGGCTTTGAAATCGCAGTAAGCACATTTATTGGTATCTTCCGTTTGCGTGAAGGTTTGCTCCTTATCGAAGATCTCTGCAAGCAGCTGCTGCAGCTTTTCGCGAAACTCAGCATCCCAAACGGCAAAGTTGTCCACCGGTGCTTTTTTGCGGGGTTCGCCCATTTCGATGACGGGCGAGTAGCTGTCGGTGGCTGCTTTGTGAATGTAGAGCAGCGAAGGAGCTACCTTGTACGCCGTTTTCCGGCACATGATGGCTGCATAGAGGAATGTCTGGAAAATGTAGTTCGGCCGTTTTTCGGCAGGGGTAAACAGCTGCTCAATGTTTGTAGGCTTCATCGGGGCTCCACCCGTCTTGTAGTCCACCACCCGTAGGGTGCCTTCCTTCGCATCCAGGCGGTCGATGGTGCCGCCCAGACGGAGCGTAAACGGCTGCTCTGCGTTGCCCACGGTCACTTCTTCCCACACCTTCTTTTCCATGTCGATCATTTCAAACGGAGCATACTGCAGGTCATTGCGCAGCAGTTGCTTCAGATAGGAGAGGATGACTTTGGAGTTGATAAGCTGAGTGCCGTTGTATTCGGCGCGCTCCTCAGGGGCAATCTTAAACAGCTTCTCCTTGAAGGCGCGGTCAACATAGCGCTCCAGCAGCACCTCATCCTTCAGCAGACGTTCCAAGTCCGATTTCTGTATCATCTTTCCGTGGGCAGTCAGATCCCTGTACACCAGCTCAGCCGAAAGGTGGAACATGGTGCCGAACAAGGCAGAGTCGATCTCCGCGCTCACCTCATCGGGCACCTTCAGTCCGGCCACATAGCGGAAGTAGAACCTCAGGCGGCAGTCGAGATAGGTGTTGAGCGCCGAAGGGGAGAGTACAGACGCATTCGGATAGCTGGTATTATAGCGGCGGTGAAGCCTGTCTATTACTTCCTGCGTCTTGACAATCTCTATCTCCTGGCTGTGCTGGGGCGACTGTCCGGCTTCGATGTATTCGCGGGTAATCTCATGCGGCCCCTCAATCAGCAGCTGCAGCATGAAGCGCGATTCCTCGCCTCGGTTCAATCCGTCGGACGACGTGTTGTAGAGCAGCGTGATGTTTTCCGCCCGTTGGATGAGGCGGTAAAAATAGTACGCATACACCGCATTCTTGTGCTCGATGGTCGTCATGCCGAAAGCCTTCCGCAAGTTGTAGGGGATGAACGACGACTCACCGCTGGCTTTGGGCAGCTGTCCCTCGTTGAGCGAGAGCATCACCAGGTTGCGGAAATCCAGATTACGCGTTTCCAATACCCCCATCACCTGCATACCGATAGCCGGTTCGCCGTGGAAAGGAATATTCGCCGAAAGCAGCACCTTATCAATCAGCCTTCTCAGCGTGTCGATGCGCACCGCCAGTTCCCCGCTCTCAATCAGTCCATAGATGCGGTTGATCTTCAGATGGCATTGGAAGAGCGACTCCCGGTAGAGCTGATTAAAGATATCATCGTGGTCGGTCTCCTGCCGGTAGAGGACAGACAGCCGCTTGATGAGCTGCAGCAGATAGTCGCAAAGCGCCTGGATGCCGCTGCAGGGCGTAAACAGATACGCTAAGAAATCATCCCGTTTCAGCTCCGAAGGCAGCGGATAGAACCGGTTGGTCCGTGTCAGCTCCTTTTCCAGCTTCTCGGCATGGTCCGGTGAAAGCTGGCGGGTGTAGGGATGCTTCAGCAGGGTGACCACCGGCTCATAGATAAACCGGCCGTTGTCGGAGCGGTAGCCCTGCGTCTGCAGGTCGATAGCCGCCTTGATGAAGCTGTACACCGGTGTTTGCGCCAGTGGGAATCCCATGGTGATATTCACATTCTTCACCTCCTGCGGGATGGAGTGGAGCACCGGCAGCAGCAAGGCTTCGTTGCACAGCACCACCGCATTCTCCTTTTCCTCGCCGCTGGCAGAAAAAGTGGAGCGCACCCACTCGGGCAAGAAGCGCGCCTGCGCATTCTCGGTGGAAGCCGAAATATAACGTATCTTTTTGGGTCGTCTCAATGAGTCGAAACAGCTTTCGGGCAGTTCGTTGGGGAAGTCCACCAGATTCCGTTTCAGAAACTCGCCCGCCTCATGCTTGCTGATGCGTTGGGTATAGAACACGTCATAATCCCAGTAGAACAGCGCCTTGCCAGCCTCCTGCAGCTTCTTGAAAAACTGGAATTCCACCTTGTTGAGCACGTTGAAGCCCACAAACACATACTTGTCGTAGGTCAGCTGCTCGGCATCGAGCTGTTCGATGACACTGCGGTAGAGCATCCCTTCATAGGCAATGCCCAGCTCCGTCAGGTTGTCGCGGAAGCGGTGGTAGATAGTGCCCAGCTCATCCCACAGCGAGATGAACTTCTCCTTCAGCACGGTGCGCTTTTCGATAGAGAAATTCTGGAAAAACAGCTGGATAGCCTGTTCCTGCTCCTCGTCTAAGAAGTCATATTCATCTGCCAGGTCCTTGAGATCCTGCAAGTTGCTGAACAGCTTGTCGGCATCGACCATGTTCTTGTCTACATCATCGAAATCGCTGATCAGCAGTTCGCCCCAGAAGTAGAAATCGTCCAGCGACTCTTCACTCTGGGTGGCTTCTCTGAACACCTTGTAGAGTTCGCACACCAGCCGAATCGGGTCACCCGTTTTCAAATCCGACAGTTTCTGAAACAGGTCACTGATGCTCATGGCAGCCGGCGCCCAGATGGGGCGGTCGGATTCACCTGCCAGGTATTCATTGAAGAACAAGTGTGCCCGTTTGTTAGGGAAGACCAGCACGGTGCGTGAAAGGTCGTTTCCTAACTTGGTATATAAATCGTGAGCTACTAATTGTAGAAACGTCTGCATGTCTGATTCTGTTTATTTAGGTGGATTATACTTTCTCTATTCTTTCTTCATCTACATACCACAGATAGCCGGTGATGGAGGTATATCCCATGTCCGAAAGCAGCTTCATGTATTCCTTCACCTGCTTGTTGTACTTGCGGTTTTCTTTACCAAACTTAAAGTCGACCACCACCACCTCGCCGTTCTTCATCATCACGCGGTCTGGCCGGCGGGTCTGCAACTTCCCGTTTTCCTTGTAGATAATGGCACATTCGTTGAACAGCGTCCAATCTCCCGAATACCAGGTCTGTACTTCGGGCATGGAGAAAGCCTTTTCCACTACCTCATGGATAATTTCTTCTTTTTCTTCTTCGCGGATGACCCCCTCAAACACCAGCCGGTCGATGGCCGAGTCGATGTCGTCCTGCGTCTCGATGGCCGAGAATAGCGTGTGCAGCATGCGGCCGCGGTTGATGAAGCGGCTGTCCGATTCCTCCTCGTCAATGCCCTGGATGAAGTCGGCCGAGCGGTTGGACTGGCGGAATTCGATGTCGTGCCGCATGGATTCCATCTGCACGGGCAGCTTTTGCGGCTTCTGCACCAGCTTGTTGGTCGACTGCTTCGTGCGCTCTTCTACCGACGCACACACCGCTCCATACTCGTAGGTGTTTTCCGTCATCTCCACCTTTTGCCTCAAGGCCACAATCGGCAGCACGTTGGCCAGCAGCTCCGATATGGTGCCCGTCTGCTCCCTCTTGCTCCAGATCAGGAGATTCTTTCCGGCGCGGGTCAGCGCCACATACAGAATATTCAGGTTGTCCACCCACAGCTGCAGGCGTTCTTGCAGATAGTCGTTTTTGTAGAGCGACTCCTTCATCAGCTTGTTGTAGGAAATCGGCAAGAGATCGAGGGTGTTGAAAGGCGATTCCGTGGGCTCACACCACACCCGGTGGTCGTTGCGTTCACTCTCCAGCTTCCAGTCGCAGAAGGGCAGGAGCACCGTGTGGAATTCCAGCCCCTTCGATTTGTGGATGGAGAAAATGCGGATTCCCTCCACCTCACCGCTCGGAATGGTCTTGCTGTTGAGCTTCTCCTCCCAATAGCGGATAAAGGCATCCAGCTCCGAAGAGTTGTTCTGCAGATAATCGGTCACAGCATCAAAGAAAGCAAACAGATAGGCATCCTGATCGGTGATGCGCTTCAGCTGGAAGATGCTGAACAGCTCCTCCAGGAGTTCGTAGAGCGGCATCAGCTTCAGTTCATCTTTTCGCTCCAGCAGCTCGGCAGGCAGATACGTTTCAGCCGGCCGGAGCATCAGCGTGTTCCAGTCCTCCGATTGCTGCAGGATATCGTTCTGGTAAGCAATGGCCAGCTGTGCACGGGCAATGAGGTTGTTCTCGTCCGAGAGATAGCGCAGGGCATCCATCAGCATGCAGATGGCTTTGGAAGCACTCAGCTGGAACGCCTCGTCCGACACAATTTTATAATGAAGCACCTTGTCGAAATAATCGGCAATGGCCGGAATCCGTTTGTTCTTGCGCACCAGGATAGCGATATCGTTGAGGCGCACACCGCTGGCCAGCAAGCGTTCCACCTCCTGTCCCATGCTCACCAGCGTCTCCTGCTCATAGTCCTGCTCCTTGTCGCTGTCGAGGAAGTCCACCTTCACATAGCCTCTTTCCTCCTCGCGGGGCGACTCCTGAGCCACGTCTGCATACGCCTTCTCCAGCGCCACGCAGTCGGTGCCTATCTCGTCCTTGTGCTTGCCGTTGAGATACTTGGTGGCAGCTGTGAAAAACAGGTTGTTGAAGTGGATGATGTTGGCTTCACTCCGGCGGTTGGTCGTCAGCGTCTTCACCGTTACCGGGAAATGCCCGATCGACTTGTTCAGTCCGTTGAGAATCCCCCAGTCGCCGTTTCTCCAGCGATAGATCGACTGCTTCACATCGCCCACAATCAAACTGTCGGCTCCCTGCGAAAGGCCCTCCAGCAACAGCAGCTTGAAG
>Strawberry_p1__coassemble_3516_pt1 | contig 7802 bp, 6 predicted proteins | sample Strawberry_p1__metabat2_high_PE_028 | metagenome-assembled genome bin Strawberry_p1
ACCCAATCTTTATTAACCTTAAATCTAATACCATGAAAAACACAGTGCAAAGATAAAGGTTTTTATGTTGTAAAACATACTGTTTTGCTATAAAACTTTCTTATATTAACGCTAATTAACTAAATTCGGTTCAAACAGATTAAAAACCGATGAAGAAATGGTTATTCCACATACAACACCAATCCTTTCAGGTATTCTCCTTCCGGATGGTATATATTCACCGGGTGGTCGGCCGGCTGTGTGAGCTGGTGAAGGATGCGCACACTTCTGCCCGACATGGCTGCAGCGGTAAATACAGCCGTACGGAAATTGTCTTTTGTCACTACCTGTGAGCAGGAGAATGTGAAGAGAATACCTCCGGGTTTGATTTTCTCAAACGCCTTGGCATTCAGCTTCCGGTAGCCTTGAAGGGCATTTCTCAACGCATCTTTGTGCTTGGCAAAGGCAGGAGGGTCCAGAATAATCAAATCATACTGGTCGCCCATCCGGTCGAGGTATTTGAATGCATCTTCGGCAAACGCTTCGTGGCGCGGGTCGCCTGGGAAGTTCAGCTCCACATTTTTGTTGGTAAGGTCGATGGCCTTGGCCGAACTGTCCACTGAGTGAACTAATTTAGCTCCCCCTCTCATGGCGTAGAAAGAAAAACCTCCGGTGTAGCAGAACATATTCAAGACTGAGCGGTCTTTGGCATAGCGCTCCAGCAGCGCACGGTTTTCGCGCTGGTCTACAAAGAAACCGGTTTTCTGTCCTTTAAGCCAGTCAACATGGAATTTGAGTCCGTATTCCTGGGCAATGTTGTCGCTGCTTCCGCCTTTGATGAAACCATTTTCAGGGAAGAGGTCGGCTTTGAACGGAAGAGTCGTTTCAGACTTGTAATAAATGTTTTCAATCCGGTCGCCCATGACTTCCGATAAAGCTTCGGCAATGGCCATGCGGTCTACGTGCATGCCGGCAGAGTGTGCCTGCATGACTGCTGTCTTGGCGTAAACGTCAATAACCAGTCCGGGAAGGTTGTCTCCTTCGCCGTGCACCAGACGGTATGTGTTGTTGATGGGGTTGGTGGCAATGCCGATGCTGCGGCGCATGTCATAAGCCACTTCCAGCTTCCGTTTCCAGAACTCGTGGTCTACAGGTTCCTGCTTGAAAGAGAGTACGCGTACAGCAATACTTCCAATCTGGAAGTGTCCTTCTGCAATAAACTCCTTCTTCGATGTGTACACTTCTACTACTTCACCTTCTTCAGGTTCTCCGTCAATGCGGGCGATGGCACCGGAAAAAATCCAGGGATGGAATCTTTTTAGAGACTCTTCTTTGCCGGGTTTAAGATATACTTTATGCATGATCTAAATGGTTGTTTACGTGAAAATTAATGAATGATGATTGTGAAGAATGGGCTTTAGGACTTGTGCTCCTCCTGGGCTGTTTCTTCTTTTCTTTCCTCTTCCGGTTCTTTTTCTTCCGGTTCTTCGGGAGCTATTTCATAGTTGCCCGTGCGTTTCAGTTCCTGGAGCAGGTTGTAGATGTTCAGGCAGGCCCATGCATCCGTAGCTGCATAGAGCTTCTGTCCGTCGCTCAGCACATCTGCTTCCCAGTTGGACAATCGCTGGGACTTGGAAATCTTTTCACCGAACAGGATGGCGTAAATCTTCTGCAGACTCATGTCCTGGATGCCGAAAGCATGCACGTAGTCCTGCAGTTCAATGCAGTTCTGTTGCTTGAACGGGGCCCTTTTGCGTAGCATCATGAAGTCATCCCGCAGAGACAGGCCGACTTTGGTTACCGCCGGATTTTCAAGCAGGTCAATGAGTGGCTGTGTGAGTCCGGTCATGTTCAGGCGAAAGAGGAAACAACATTCTTCCGAAGAAATCTGCAAGAGGGCTACTTTATGGATATGCCCTTTAGTAAAGGAAGGACGTGTTTCGCTATCGATGCCTACAACCCGCTGGGCCTGAAGGTAATCTGTCGCTTTTTTTATTTCCGCTTCGCTTTGGATGACGTAAATCCGCCCGGGAAAAGCTGCTTTGGGCAGCTCTTTCACTTCGTTTTTATCTATTTTTCTTCTAACAATCATTTTTATTTATTCATCGTGATGACAATGACAGCCTTCATCGTGGCAATGATCGTCATGTTCATGGCAATGGCAGTCATGCTCCTGGCAATGACAATCATTCTCTTGATAAAAGCAGTCGTCTGCTTCTTCCTCTTCTTCCTCTTCTTGGTGATATTTTACATCGTGGAGTGCACGGAGCGTGTTTACAAGCTTTTGTCCCCATAAAAGACCGAAATTCTCTTGGCAAAGCGCCAGCGAGTCGTTCATGGTTTCGTTCAGTCCCAGCTGGAAAACAAAAATGAAATCCCGGATGTCCTGATAGATGTCGGCCAAATCCTCAGAAATACATTTCTTGATAGGCTGGTCGCTGTAAACCATATCTTCCACGAAAACATCCAGGTAATCATCCTTTTCACCCATGAGTTCGGCCAGATTGAGGCGTAGAATTTCGTAAACCTCTTCTGTTACGTACGTTTCCAACTCTTCTTCACCCAGCCTTTCGCATGGAGGTAATAAAGATGCCTTCAAGTAGAGCAGGGGAAGGATTTTCAGTGATGTGTCTACGAAATCGCTGCGTTTCATGCTTTCTGCACGTTCCAGAAAGGCGCAGAATTCGGCGGCTACCGTTACGAATTCAATCACATTCTTGTCAAATATCGTTTGGCTTTCTTTTTCCATAATCCATGTTGATTTAAAACGCAAAGGTAAGAAAAAGGATTGAATGAGCGTAGTGCTCGTTATTTTTTTATTATTTTTGCACCTTAGAAATCGATTTAAGTAGTGTAATAATTATAGTTTACTAAGACTCATGGCAAAGAAAAAAACAGATAAGGAGCAAGAACAGACTCCCTCTTATCTCCAGAGAGCGGTGTCATTCTGCAAAAGTGAGACCCTTCAATTTATTGTTGGATTGTTTGTCGTTATTTTTACTGTTTTCTTGTTGTTGGCTTTTTCATCGTTCTTCTTTACGGGAGCTGCCGACCAAAGTATTATTGATAGCGGAAATCCGGCCGATTTGGCTATGGTAGACAATCATGTGAAGAACTATGCAGGTTCGCGCGGGGCTCAGCTTTCCAGTTATTTTATCAATGATTGTTTTGGCGTGGCATCGTTTTTCATCCTGCTCTTTCTGATGATGGTGGGGTTGAAATTGATGCGTGTCCGCAAGGTGCGTTTGTGGAGATGGTTTATCGGATGCAGTCTGTTGTTGGTCTGGTTTTCTGTCTTTTTCGGTTTTGCTTTCATGGATCAATACGAGGAGTCGTTCATTTATTTGGGCGGTATGCATGGTTACAATGTGAGCCGATGGCTGGTTTCTCAAATAGGTGAGCCGTTTATCAAGCGCAAACCGAAGGAGGGACCGGTGGCTGCGCCTGAGCCGGCTGCTGCTCCGGTGGCCGCTGAGCCGGTGTTTGCTACCCCGCAACCGAAGGAGGTGAACTTTGCGCTGAAGGAGGAAGAGAGAGCAGAGGCTGTGGCGGAGGAGAAGAATCCGGATCCGGCGCATGAAATTCCACTGGATCTTTCGCCGGAGGAAGTAAGACCGCTCGTTGCGGAACAAAAAGAAGTAACGATGACGCTCGAACCCCTGGCTTCGGAGCCGGTGGTGGAGGTGCCTGAAAAACGGCAGGAAGATGAAGAACCGGGATTTGAAGTGGGACCTGTAATGGAGGAGGAAGAATACAGCGGACCGGAAATGGAACCGTATAATCCTACGAAGGACTTGGAAAATTACCGTTTCCCGACCATCGATCTGATGAAGCATTTTGATAACGATGATCCTACCATTGATATGGATGAACAGAATGCTAACAAGGACCGTATTATCAATACGCTCCGCAGTTTCGGCATCGAAATCAGTATGATTAAGGCTACGGTGGGGCCCACGGTGACACTGTATGAAATTACGCCCGAACAGGGGGTGCGTATTTCCAAGATCCGGGGACTGGAGGATGATATCGCTTTGAGTCTGTCGGCCGATGGTATTCGTATCATTGCACCGATACCGGGTAAGGGCACCATCGGTATTGAGGTGCCGAACAAGAACCCGAAGATTGTGTCGGGGCAGAGCGTGATCGGCAGCAAGAAGTTTCAGGAGTCTAAATATGATTTGCCTGTGGTGCTGGGTAAGACCATTACAAACGAGGTATTCATGTTCGACTTGTGTAAAATGCCGCACGTGCTGGTGGCCGGTGCAACCGGACAGGGTAAGTCGGTGGGTCTGAATGCCATCATTACATCACTGCTGTATAAAAAGCATCCGGCTGAGTTGAAGTTTGTGCTGGTGGACCCGAAAAAGGTGGAGTTCAGCATTTATTCAGTGATTGAGCATCATTTCTTGGCTAAACTGCCCGATGGAGGAGAACCGATCATCACGGATGTCACGAAGGTGGTGCAGACGTTGAATTCGGTGTGTGTAGAGATGGACACCCGTTATGACTTGCTGAAAATGGCGCATGCCCGCAACATCAAGGAGTACAACGAGAAGTTTATCAATCGCCGCTTGAATCCGGAAAAAGGACATAAGTTTATGCCTTATATCGTGGTGGTGATTGATGAGTTCGGTGATTTGATTATGACGGCCGGCAAGGAGGTGGAACTTCCTATTGCACGTATTGCGCAGTTGGCCCGTGCAGTGGGTATTCATATGATTATTGCTACACAGCGTCCGACTACCAATATTATTACGGGTACAATCAAGGCTAACTTCCCGGCGCGTATTGCGTTCCGTGTTTCGGCTATGATGGACTCGCGTACGATTCTGGACCGTCCAGGTGCCAACCGGCTGATTGGTAAGGGAGATATGCTCTTCTTGCAGGGAGCCGATCCGGTGCGTGTGCAGTGTGCGTTTATTGATACACCGGAAGTGGAGGAGATTACGAAATACATTGCCCGTCAGCAAGGCTATCCTACGGCGTTCTTCTTGCCAGAATATGTCAGCGAGGATGGCGGCAGTGATCTGGGGGATGTGGATATGGGCCGTCTGGATCCGCTGTTCGAAGATGCAGCCCGGCTGATTGTGATTCATCAGCAAGGTTCCACTTCGTTGATCCAGCGTAAGTTCTCTATCGGTTATAACCGGGCCGGACGTATTATGGATCAGCTGGAAAAAGCGGGTATCGTGGGACCGGCTCAGGGAAGCAAGGCGCGTGATGTGCTGTGTGTGGATGATAATGATCTTGAAATGAGATTGAATAACTTTTTATAATTCGTATGCATATGAGTAGATTCGTTCGCTATATGGTTGTGCTTGGATTGCTTTTGTTGGTCTGTGCTCCGGGACGGGCTCAGCATGATGGGCAACAGGCAAAAAAAATACTGGATCAGACTGCAGAAACTTTCCGCCGTTCGGGTGGTGTGAGTGCCGGCTTTATGCTGAATCACTATTCAAACAAAGTGATTGACGGTAAAAGTGCCGGCTCTATCCAGCTGCAAGGTGATAAGTTCGTTCTGACAGCAGGTGGCATCACAACGTGGTTTGACGGTAGGACGCAATGGAGCTATGTGGCTGCCAACGGAGAGGTCAATGTGACGACACCTACGCCGCAGGAACTGCAGCAGCTCAATCCTTACGCCTTCCTTCAGCTTTACCGCCAGGGGTATGACTTCCGCTTGGGGACTGTGTCGTCCTTTGCAGGAAAGCAGGTGTGGGATGTTCTTCTGGTTGCAAATGCTCAGAAAGAAGAGTTTTCTCGTATCCGGTTGTATATTGCGAAGGACGGGTATCAGCCGCTTTTTATCCGGCTGGAACGGGAGGGTGAACCGGCTGGCAGTTGGACAGAAATAGTCATTACCGACTATCGCGTTCATCAGCATTATGAGGAGGCGTTTTTCACCTTCGACAGTAAGCGCTATCCGGATGCTGAAATCATTGATTTGAGATAATTAGTGATTTCAAAGCAGACACAAAGAGAGTGTATAGCAAGTAAAGAGTAAGTGTCAAACAAATATAAAACAAGTATATAGTAATTCATCTAAAGGGAATGAATATGGCAGAAGTAGAAAAAGTAAAGTGCCTGATTATTGGTTCAGGACCTGCTGGATATACAGCAGCTATTTATACGGGTCGTGCAAACTTGTCGCCTGTATTGTATGAGGGTTTGCAACCGGGTGGTCAGTTGACAACGACAACCGACGTGGAAAACTTTCCGGGTTATCCGGAAGGAATCAGCGGTCCGCAGCTGATGGAAGATTTGCGTAAGCAGGCCGAACGTTTTGGTGCGGATATGCGTTTTGGTATCGCTACTGCAGCAGATTTGAGTAAGGCTCCTTACCGCATCACGATTGATGATGAGAAGGTGATTGAAACAGAGACATTGATCATTGCAACGGGAGCTACGGCTAAGTATCTTGGTCTGGATGATGAGAAGAAATATGCCGGTATGGGAGTCAGTGCTTGTGCTACTTGCGACGGTTTCTTCTACCGCAAGAAGGTGGTAGCCGTTGTCGGTGGTGGAGACACTGCCTGCGAAGAGGCTGTTTACCTGGCAGGATTGGCATCCAAAGTGTATCTGATTGTTCGTAAGCCTTATTTGCGTGCTTCTAAAATCATGCAGGAACGTGTGCTGAATCATGAAAAGATTGAAGTGCTGTTTGAACACAACGCTGTGGGTCTGTTTGGCGACAACGGTGTGGAAGGCGTTCATTTGGTAAAACGCGTAGGCGAACCCGATGAGGAGCGCTATGACGTGGCTATTGACGGCTTCTTCCTGGCGATTGGCCACAAACCCAATTCGGATATCTTCAAAGAATATATTGATACGGATGAGGTAGGCTATATCGTTACTGAAGGTAGCTCTCCACGCACAAAGGTGCCCGGAGTCTTTGCTGCCGGTGATGTGGCCGACCCGCATTATCGTCAGGCCATCACAGCAGCAGGAAGTGGTTGCAAGGCTGCTATCGAAGCAGAACGCTACCTTTCGGCTAAAGGGTTGCTGTAATCCATTCCAACGAGTTGAAAGGCATGTCCGTCATCTCTGACGGCCTGTTTTCGTTCATATAAAAAAACGGGTCCCTGTTACATTACGTGTGTAGCAGGGACCCTTCTTATATATATGTATATATACTTTTTTCTATTCAGGATGTTTCAGCTGTATCGTGTATGCTCTCTTTATCCGATTTTGCTGATTTTTTTCAGTTTGTCTTCCTCTATGATTTTTATTTTGCGCCCGTCAATAGCAATCAGCCGTTCGGTGGCAAATTGCGACAAGGTGCGGATGGCGTTCGAGGTGGTCATATTCGACAGATTGGCAAGGTCTTCTCTCGAGAGGTAAATACTCAGCGTAGAACCGTCTTCTTCCAATCCATAGTTTTCTTTCAGGAAAATGAGTGATTCAGCCAGTCGTCCGCGGATGTGTTTTTGAGTTAGGTTGACCGTACGTTCATCCGAGATACCCAAGTCAATGGACAGTTGGCGGATGAAGAACATGGCAAGGTCGTTATTTTGTCCAATCAGTGTCATGATAGCACTCATCGGAATCAGGCAGACGATAGAAGGCTCGAAGGCAGCAGCTGCTGTAACAAAGTCTTCCTGGGCGAAATAGGCGCGGTAGGCAAAGTATTCGCGCGGCTTGATCATGCGGATAATCTGGCTTCGTCCTCCTACACCATCTTTAAATATCTTTACTTTTCCACTGATGAGACACATTAAGTGTGAAGGGGTTTCTCCTTCGCAATAGATGGTTTCATTTTTTTTATAAGTCTGTATCGTATAATTGTTCATCAGAAACTCTCTTTGCTCGTTGTTTAGGGG
>Strawberry_p1__coassemble_3894_pt1 | contig 6550 bp, 4 predicted proteins | sample Strawberry_p1__metabat2_high_PE_028 | metagenome-assembled genome bin Strawberry_p1
CACGTGATTTGTAATCTCGGGGTCGTTGGTTCGAATCCGACAAGAGGCTCAAAAGAAACTCCTTTCATCAAAAGATGTTGGGAGTTTTTTTATTCTATCTGCTTCATAAAGGTCCACACTGGCCTCCCGTTCTCCGCATCCGCTGAATAAACCACCCCGGTGGTTTAAGTGATTCACCCGGGTGGTTCAGGTGGCCCACCCGGGTGGTTTATCTGAACCACGACGATGAATCAACAGCAAATGCCCTTATTTACCCTCCAAAAGGGCATAAACACCGCCACTCCAACGCCCCGGCAACTTAAACAAACACACGCATGAAAAGAAACAAAAAAACCTGATAGAAAAATCGGGCATAGCTGCCTTATCAGCAACTTGCCCGATTCTTCCACCAAGTTTAATTCAAATGGATTATAATAGTTATTTTTTGCTTATCAGTCTGCTCAACGCTTCATCTTCGGCATCATCTTACCCATCTTGCCTCCAGTAACCATCTTCATCATCTTACGAGTCTGGTCAAACTGCTTCAGCAAGCGGTTCACCTCCTGAATGCTGGTTCCGCTACCCTTAGCGATACGCGTACGGCGAGAACCGTTCAGGATTTCCGGATGAGAACGTTCTTCCGGCGTCATAGAATAGATAATCGCTTCGATGCTCTTGAAAGCATTGTCATCAATGTCAATATCCTTGATAGCCTTACCCACACCCGGAATCATCGATGCCAACTCTTTCAGGTTACCCATCTTCTTGATTTGGGCAATCTGGCTGAGGAAGTCGTTGAAGTCGAACTGGTTCTTGGCAATCTTCTTCTGCAAGCGCTTGGCTTCTTCTTCGTCGTATTGCTCCTGAGCACGTTCTACCAGCGACACGATATCACCCATACCCAAGATACGGTCGGCCATACGGGCGGGGTGGAACTGGTCGATAGCCTCCAGCTTTTCGCCGGTACCCACAAACTTAATCGGCTTGTTGACCACCGTACGGATAGAAAGCGCCGCACCACCACGGGTATCACCATCGAGCTTCGTCAGTACCACGCCGTCGAAATCAAGACGCTCGTTGAATTCCTTGGCAGTATTCACCGCATCCTGACCGGTCATGGAGTCGACCACAAACAAAATTTCGCTCGGATTGATAGCTTCCTTGATAGCAGCAATCTCGTTCATCATCTGCTCGTCAACAGCCAGACGACCGGCTGTATCGACAATCACCAAGTCGTATCCCTTAGCTTTAGCCTCCTGAATAGCGTGCTGAGCAATCAATACCGGGTTCTTGCTGTCGAGTTCGCAATACATCGGCACATCAATCTGCTCGGCCAGCACACGCAACTGTTCGATAGCGGCCGGACGATACACGTCGCAGGCAACCAGCAACGGCTTGCGATTCTTCTTGGTTTTCAGCATGCGAGCCAGCTTACCGGAGAAAGTCGTTTTACCAGAACCCTGCAAACCCGACATCAGGATAACAGCCGGACGACCGTCGATATTGATGTCAGCTGTTTCACCACCCATCAGGCTGGTCAACTCGTCGTGCACAATTTTCACCATCAACTGGCTAGGTTTCACCGCTGTAAGCACATTCTGACCGATTGCTTTTTCCTTCACAGTATCGGTGAAGCTCTTAGCCACTTTATAGTTTACGTCGGCATCGAGAAGTGCCTTACGAACATCTTTCAGCGTCTCCGCCACGTTGATTTCGGTGATTTTACCCTCACCTTTCAGAATCTTGAATGACCGTTCTAGTCTTTCACTTAAATTATCGAACATAGTTATTTATTTACATATTAATACTTTGAGCCTGCAAATGTACGAAATTCTCTTGTATTTTATATCTTTTTATTCTGCCATTTTGCTTTTTTGAAATAAATATAACTCGTAAGCAGCAGCAGGGTATAGTACAGAATCTCAATCGTAAAGCAAATTTCCACCGGCGCCTTGATAATCATGCCGATAAAAATGATGTACGAACCGTAGATGGCAATCGTAATGGTTTCGAGCAGCAGCGCAGCCTGCGTATTGCCCGTACCGGATATGCCGTTGAACACCACATTCGCCACCGAAGCAATCAGCATGGCGATGCAAATGACATGCACCGAAGAGATGGAGTCGGCCACCAGGACAGGATCACTGGTATATACCGACAGCAGAAGCTGCGGATACAAAGCCGTAACGGCCACCATCCCCAGCATGATGAAAAACGAGAAACGGGCAATTTTGTTGATGAGCGGTATCACATGATGCACACCTCCCGCCCCAATGACATTGCTCACCAGGCTGTTGGCCGTAGTGGCCAAGGAGTTGACCGGAATCAGCATCACCACATAGATGCTCCGCACGATATTGGCAATGGCCAGCTCGCGCTGTCCGAGGCGTTCGATAGCCACGAAAAAGACAAACCACGTACCCATGGAAAGGAAATACTGCATCATCGTGAAGCAGGAAATGCTCAGGATGCGCATCAGCAGAGCCGAGTCGAACGTATGAATGCGGTTCAGTCCGTATTTCTTCAAATCAACCGTGAAATAGGTGTAGATGAGGAAGAAAAGAATGGAAGAAGCCTCAGCCAGCACAGAAGCAATGGCTGCTCCCTTGACTCCCATCTCCGGAAATCCCCATTTACCGAAAATCAACACATAGTCGAGCACCACATTCGTGAGCGCCATCACCACAGCATTGATGGTCAACACCTTGGTACGGGTGATGCCGATATACAAGGCACGGAACATGACATTGACAAAGGAGAAGAAAAAGCCGTAGATGCGCCAGTCGAGAAAGACCATCGTTTCGTCATAAATGGCCTCTGAAGAGACAAGCAGCCTCATGATACTTCCTCCGAATGCCTTGGTCAGACCAAAGAGCAACAGCGCCATGAAAGACAGAAACATCACACCCTGCATCATCACCGGACCCACATCCGTGTAGCGCCCTTCCCCATTGCGGCGGGCAATCACGATCTGCGAACCGGTGCTGAATCCGAACGCAATGGTAAAGATACAGATATAAAACAGTCCACCCATAGCAGAAGCCCCCAAGGCCACCTCATTGACGTGGCCCAGGAAAGCTGTATCGGTAACATTGATTACATTTTGTGCCAGCAAGCTCAACAGTATCGGATAACTGACACTCCAGATTTGTTTGTTGGTATACATAAATCGTTATTTTCTTGGTCTATATTCCCTTACACAGGGTCCTTCATGATGAGGATACCCCGGTGCATGCTGCCGGCTGCGCGCATCGGTATCCACCTTCAGGCTGCGGTAATCATCCTTGGAGCGAACGATATAGTCATCCAGCATCGCCCGGTGTTCGGCCAGAATCTTGGCGTATTTCGGATTTTTGGCCAGGTTGACCTTTTCACCCGGATCCTTCTTCATGTCGTAAAGTTCCTCCCCGTTGCCTTCCAGATAATGCGTGTACTTATATCTCGGTCCGCGCACCATACGCCCCGGAGTCGTGATATATCCATACTCTGTGTGCCATTCAGACACGACATACGGATGCGTCTTCTCCTGCTTATCGCCCCTCAAAGTAGGCGCCAGGCTGATACCGGCTTTATCGGCCGGCGTTGCAATGCCCGCCAGGTCACACAGCGTAGGCAGCAGGTCAATGGTAGGCTGCGTCAGGAACTGGTCTACCGGCTTTTTCTGCTGCTTGATGCCCGGTCCGGCAAAGATAAACGGAATGTTGGTCATCTCATCATAGAAACTGATATGCTTGGTCACCATGCGGTGTGATGCCATACCGTCGCCATGATCGGCCATAAAGACAATAATCGTATTCTTGCCCGCAGGAGTGGAATATAGCGCATCGAGCACCTGCGTAATCTGCTTGGACACCATCTTGGTGTAGTGCTGGAAAGCAGCGATATACTGCCGATACTGCTCGTCTGTCCAATGAGAGGCCTGCGTCATGCGGCGATGTGTACAGCAGATATACTGCACCGGCACCGGCACATTGCTCCAGTCTTCCACATCAAAGTTGTCCGGCAAGGGCGGCAACTCTCCCTTGAACGACAGCGCCTGTTTGCCCTCGTTGGCTCCCACAAAGCCGCAGATGTTGTGAGGATTCTGAAAATCGGCCACACAGATAAACGGCTGCTGCGGCGGATTGCTCAGATAAGCCACGGCATCTTCACACGTGCCCACATCAAGGAAGCTGTCGTTGTTGACCGGAAATTCCGGATCGGTAAACGGCTTGGCCACGGGTTCTTTATGTTTAAATCCTCTCAGTGCACCCATATCGTGCGTCTTTCCGAAATGCACTGCATCATAGCCATTCTCCGAAAAGACACTTCCCAAAGTAGGGACATGGCTGGGCAGCGGCTGGTTGGTGGGTTCCGCAGAGTTGGAACGCACGTTTGTCTGGTGAGGCATCAAGCCGCTCCACAAAGCTGCACGCGACGGCTGACTCAGCGGACATCCTACATACGCATTGGAAAAAACGACTCCCCTGGAAGCCACTTCATCAATCGGGTCGGTACAACCTTTTGTATGTCCGTATGCTCCGACCACGCGCTGTGTGAGATGGTCACATTGAATAATCAGAAAGTTCGGCTTTTCTTGTGCCTGGACTGCTACACCACAAAAGGCCAGCCCCATGAAAGGATAAAAGGTCTTCATGTTACGATAGAATAAAGTAAAGTTAATTTGGAGCAAAAATAAGAAAAAAAAGGGAGGAAGTGAAAAGCTGATGTCCGTTTGAACGATAATGAAAGCAATTTCCACAAAAATAAAACAAACGGTGCACCAACCGCTTTCAGAAGACGCGACTGATGCACCGTTAATTTTATCTATCATACAATCTGGATCAATTACACAAACGTATATCTCAGCAGATTGCTTATAAAGAATCCAGGTTCTTTTATGAATTCATGATCGTCATGAGTTCAGGTTCTTTTAAGAATTCATGCTCATCAAGAATTCATCATTATCTTTCGTCTTTTCCAGACGGTCTTTCACGAAATCCATCGCCTCAATAGGATTCATATCGGCCAAGTACTTACGCAGAATCCACATACGGTCGAGCGTAGTCTTGTCGAGCAGCAAGTCGTCCCGGCGTGTGCTGGAAGCAGTGATGTTGACAGCAGGGAAGATACGTTTGTTGGACAGGTTGCGGTCGAGCTGCAACTCCATGTTACCCGTACCCTTGAATTCTTCAAAGATAACCTCATCCATCTTCGAACCTGTATCAATCAAAGCTGTCGCAATGATAGTGAGCGACCCGCCGTTCTCAATGTTACGTGCCGCACCGAAGAAACGCTTGGGCTTGTGCAGTGCATTGGCATCCACACCACCCGAAAGTACCTTGCCGGAAGCCGGAGAAACGGTGTTGTATGCACGGGCCAGACGCGTAATAGAGTCGAGGAAAATCACCACATCGTGTCCACATTCCACCAGACGTTTGGCTTTTTCCAACACAATGCCGGCAATCTTCACATGGCGCTCAGCCGGTTCGTCGAACGTAGAAGCAATCACTTCAGCATTCACACTGCGAGCCATGTCGGTTACTTCCTCCGGACGTTCATCAATCAAAAGCATAATCATATACACTTCCGGATGGTTGGCTGCAATGGCATTGGCAATATCCTTCATCAAAATCGTCTTACCGGTCTTGGGCTGAGCCACGATCAGCGCACGCTGACCTTTACCGATAGGAGCAAAGAGGTCGACAATACGGACAGACAAGTTGTCTGAATAACCGCCTTTGCAGAGTTTGAATTTCTCATCCGGGAACAAAGGAGTGAGATGTTCGAAAGGAACGCGGTCGCGCACAAAAGCTGCATCACGGCCGTTGATTTTAGAAACCTTTACGAGCGGGAAATACTTTTCGCCTTCCTTCGGCGGACGGATAACACCTTCTACCACATCCCCTGTCTTCAAACCGAACAGCTTGATTTGCGACTGAGACACATAGATATCATCGGGAGAAGAAAGGTAGTTGTAATCAGAAGAACGCAAGAATCCATATCCATCCTGCATGATTTCCAACACACCTACGCCGCTGAGGATATCGTCAAACTCATAAGCCTTTTCACGCTCGGGAGCTCTGCGTTCCTGTTGAACGGGCGCATTATCACCGCCATTGTTCGACGGATTATTGTTATTGTTGTTGTTATTGTTATTATTATTGTTGCGTGTCATCACCGAACGCTGCTGGTTCTGGCTGTTATTCCGCTGGAAATTGGAGTTGTTGTTATTGTTGCTGCCGTTGTTGTTATTATTATTGTTATTATTGTTATTATTGTTGTTATTGTTGCTGGCAGCGTTGTTGTTATTGTTGTCGCGCGGACGCACAATGCGCGGACGAGGCTGATGAGCCGGTTGCTGAGATTGAGAAGCAGCGCCGTTATTGGGATTTACAGGTTCCACCTTGGTAGCTTCAAACTTACCAAAAAGTTCTGAAGGAAGTTCCACTTTTTCTGAAGGTAAGTCCTCGATAGGAATAAATTCATTGTCATTCATTGCAGCCAGAAGTGCATTTTCATCATCGGCTACCCGTGTCTCTTTTTTCTTTTTGTCTGCCTGCATAAGTCTTTCTCCTTTTTTAGTAATATT
>Strawberry_p1__coassemble_4020_pt1 | contig 6237 bp, 3 predicted proteins | sample Strawberry_p1__metabat2_high_PE_028 | metagenome-assembled genome bin Strawberry_p1
TGATGTCATCATTCTCTTCTCGTGAATTCACATACTTCATGAGTTCCACCTTCAACTTAGCTAAGTATTTGTCTACATCAGCTTCAGTGTTGATGGGTTGCGTAGAACCGGTATGCAGTGAAACCATGCGGGTGCGACGTCTGAGTTGGTCATCTCCGCCATTTTTCCCTTCCTGTTTGTGTTTGCGGTTCATGATTTCCTTGACCTGTTCAGTACGGTAGTCGGTGGTGTTCAAGTTGTTGTCCAGCACATAGAGATTGGAACTGTTGGTCATCTGCTGGATGACATGCTCCTCATCTACCTTGTATTCCACTTTAGCCTCCTCAGCCATTTGCTGCAACTCATCGAATACCAGTTGGTAGCGGCGCACAATTTCCTGCCGTTTGTCCTTCTTTACCTGTTCCAGCGCCTTCGTCAGATCGCGATGTAGCTTGTCGTAGCGCTTCATGTTTGGCATGGGCCAGGAGTCTGTCAGGATAGCCTGGAGTGCCTCCACCTTGTCCGGCTCATCTATGAACGCAAAATTGTCCTGGTTCTGCTGCACAAAGGAACGGATATCCATGTAAGGTTTCAAATGATCTTTTGCAAAAGAAATCAATCCTTTGCAACGATCGAAGATTTCCTTGCCTTGCTCACGTTCGGCAATCACCAGCTCGAAGAACTTCTTGTGCTCACGTTCGGTTTCCCAGCGTTCAAGCAATTCCAACGCTTCGTCGATGACTGAGACAAAAGGATAGGCTGCAATCTCCTTGCGGATATGGCCGTAGTTGTGCTGGATGCTATGGATGCTGACATGCTTTTCACCCGGAGCGGTGTCTTTGCAAAGACGGAAGAGTTCGCCGCTGTCGTAGGAAGCTGGTGCTGTCGGCGTGTTCAGTGCATATTTCCACGCTTCTACAAACTCGTTGATGAGTTCCTGAGAGATGGAGGTTGCTTCAACCACTGTGAACTTGTTCTGTTCCTTGACAATGTTCTGGGCTATGATTTTGTTGTCAATGTTGGCATCGTTGTTGTATTTCAAGGTCCAGCGTCCGCGGCGGCGCAGTTCGTTCAGGAAATAAAGGGTGGCAAAATCCGACCAACCGAAAGGTCGTGCACCGAAAGCCCGTACAATTTCACTGACAAATACCGTACCGAACAGGCCGCGGATATACTGTTCCACTTCCTGCTCAGCAGGTGACATCGGGTTTAAAGCAGAATATTCGTTCTGCTCTATACGTCGGGTGATGCTGTCACGCAAACTATCCATAGATGCCGGAATGTTTTGCCCCACCGCCATATTGGCATGAGTATAGACATTCGCAAAATGCTGGTTCAATGCATTCTTATACCGCTGTGCACCTTCGCCTGCTACTTGAATCACGGTGTTGCCCGACAGAATCTCGCACTTGTTCAAGATCTGATTCATCTTAGGCACAATGCGCTTTTCGTACACTTCATTGGCGCGTTTGGCAAATGACTCAATGGTTTTGCGTCTTGTTTCCGAGTTAATCTTCTCCGCGGCAAACTTCTGTACCTGGCAATACCAGAAGAAGTCATTGGTCAGCAATTTGTCTTTGGACAGTTCCTTCTCAATATTGTAGGTCAGCTTGTTCGGTTCGTTGGTTCCGAACAGAGTGCCGCCAGCCTGTTGCTTGCCCAATAGGAACTCGATGTGGATGTCCGCGTTGTTGGCGTAGAAATTACGTCCGTAGATGGACCAGCCAATGGAAAAACTGCGGGAACAGTATATTTCTTTGTTCGAACTGGCCGTACACTTGAAATGCTTGCTGAAGATGTCCGCAAAATATTTGGCCATGGTGGCCTGGTCAATCTGCATGCTTTCAATCTCACGTGCAGCGTCAATTTCGTCCTCGCTCTGGAAACAGAAGATGTCGGCGCGGCCGTCAGTGAACTTCTCCGTACGGATGATGTGCTTCTGGTCGAGGAAGGCGAGGGCTTTCTCGGTGCGGGCAATGAGCGCCGCCTTGTCCATGTCGACTTCGTCCATCAGCAGCGTAACGATGTGCTCTTGGGTGGCAGGGAAGAGCAGCTTGTCGGGTGCTGAAAGGTTGCAGATCATGAAGAGGAGGTGTACCACTCGTTCGGCAAACTCTCTGTCAGCATACTCCTGAATCATTCCTTCTGCGTTATTGATGGCTTTCTGTCCGGCTGCCATCAGTGAGCCCACAAACATGGCGTTGTAGAACTTGTCAAATGAAATCAGTTTGCCCACTGCATCTTCCTTGAATTTGTCGGCTGTGCTGTGGGTAATCTTGATGATACTACGCTCGTTGCCTCGGCTCTGCGAATCGATGTAGCGCAGATGGCCGAAGGAGTCGAGTACCTTCATAATCAGACGGAACTGGTAAGGCACGAACGGGTAGTAGTTGATGAAGTCTTCTTCATCCTTATAGGAATGGAAAGAACTGGGCAGGGTGAACTGGTTCTCGATGGCCAGATGGTTGTTTTCCCATACCTTGTCCAACGTATCTTTTCCTTCTTCATTCTTGTCGAGCAGACGTTTTTGGGTGATGTATTCGGTCTGTGTACCCTTCAGGGAAACACGCACTTCGAAACGACCCATAATCTTGCCGTAGTCTTCGCTGGTAGAGACAATCTGCATGTTGCTCATCAGCTGGCTCAGGTCCTGCTGGGCCGTACAAGCCACCCATGCCTTGTCATCACAATACTTGTGCAAGCCGGTGACCACTTCCTGCAGTTGCAAGAGGAGATATTCCCGGTTGCTGATGAACTGGCTCACCTCGTCGACGAGGAAGAGGATGCGGTAGTTCTTGTCATTTTTTTGGTCAATGAATTCTTTCAGTTCCGAGCAGAAAGCCTCGGGACTGACGTTTTCCTTGTCCTCCATAATGGCCTTGCGGACCGAATCCACGGTCAGCGCAGGAAGCAGCTCTTTGGCCACTTCCAATACATGGTCGAGGAATACGGTAGCCAGCATCGGAGCCTGATCATTCCAGTTAAAGCCTTCGGTAGCCAATCGTTCCTTAAAAGTATTGAATACCCCCGCCTGGTCCATCACCTTTTCCAGATTCTGAGCCAGTGCCAAGTTGAAGGAATTGTAGCCACGGAAACGGTTGAACTGGTTCCAGAATACCTGCGTAAACACTTCCTTCTGGTCGGAATTGGTGTTGTGAACGGTACCGATGTTGAAAAGGACTACATCAATCGTTGCTTTCTGAATCCATGCCGCCAACTGCTTCATGTCATCAATGGTTACTTGACTCTTGGAGTCTGCTACCAGCAGCGGGTCGCGTTCGCTGACCGCCTGTATCAGACGCTCCAGGGCAGCTTCGCAGTGTTTAGGGTTGATACAGTAGCCCAGGTATTTCAGGAAGTGAGACTTACCCGAGCCGAAGAAACCGTTGACCCAAATACCATTGTGGCTGACGTTCTGTGTCCAGATAGCGTTCAATACATTGTACAGGCCATTGATGATTTCATCAGTAAATACATATTCTTCAATTTCCGTCTGGATGGTGGAAACTGAAAAGTCATCCGCTGATACGGCTGGGTTCAGTGGACGATTGATATCTTTTTTATAGAGATGTTGTATCGTTGTCATAGCAGTATGGGTGTTATTCATTGTTTTCATTTAATAGTAAGGTGGCTCGGTAGGTGTTGGAGTCCTCCAAGATGTCGAACAGCGAGAAGGTGTTGTCCACTCGATGTCCGGGGTAGAACACTATCAGTTTATACTTGTCGGTCTGATTGTAACGTTCGTAATTGGTCAGGAATATGTTGGTCCGCAAATAGGGAAAGATATCTCCAATGCCGTAGATGAAAATAAAGCCGTGCTTCATGTCATCTTCCAGCTTGATATGGGCCTGAATCCGCTGGTAGATATATTCATAGAACTTGGGACTGTTGGCCTGCTGAATCAGTACCTTCTGGATGTTCTCGGGTGCTTTGCCCTCCATGTCCACCAGAAATTTCAGCAAAGAAGGGTTCTGATTCCCGAAACTTTGACCGTCGAGAAACTTGCAGAACTCTTCGAATAAGTCCAAGGTCAGCGCATCCATATAGGTGGACGGGCGTTTCAATCGTTCCTGAAAATCCTTAATCTGCCGCCGGATTTCATATTCATTCTTGGCAGGATACTGGTACACGAAGAAATTGTAAAACAGGTCACCATTCTTCGGATCCTGAAAGGCCGGAGAACTTAACTTCTCATATAATTCTTCTACAGTCATAAGGCTTCTTGTTTTACTTTTTCAACTTCATAAGGATAGAGCAGACAGGCTTCCAAGAACCAGTCTTGCCCGATGTTCACGTAATAAGCATAAGTTGAATCACTGACATCTGAGGCTTGATGTAATTCCATCGTTTTCTTGTCATAGATTCCTGCTTGGTTGAGGATAGTAAGGTAGGAGGATGCTACCTTATTTTTGGTGCCGTCTGACCATGAATCCACAAACGCATCATTGGCTGCAATCTGTGATAATTCCATGGTGATGTCATTCAGTGCTATTTCATGATCAATGGAATTCCATTTTTTAATGGTTACATTCAAATGGAATTCAAGTAAAATCCGGTAGGTAGTGATAATTACATAAAGTATACCTAATCGTTGAGCAGGTTCATCCCATTCCAAAAAGTCTTCCCAGAAGGATCTGGGTACGGCGTTGAATCTGCGCTTGAGTTCACTGATGTATCTCTTTCTGGATACAATGGAATTGATCATCATATATTTATTCTCTTCTATTTCTTGCTCAATCAGTTCTTCTGAGTTTTCGGCCAGAAAAAGAGGAAGCATTCGAATCGTTTCATACATCATGAAAGAACCTGCGGTGAAAGCCGCCGAATATGGACTGTTTCCTTTCTTCATTATTCTCTTTCTGTTTTATTGAGTAATTCACTAATGTCAACATTTAGAAGTTGAGCCACTTTGGTTAGTGTGTTTAAGTCAGGCTGGGAAGTATTTGTACACCATTTTGAAATGGTAGCAGGGTCTTTACCTAGCTCACCTGCAAGCCATTTGCTGGTTTTCTTCTTCTCAACCAGTACTACTTTTATACGGTTTATATCTTTCATTAGGTAGTCTTTTTTATGATGTCAAACGCAAAGATAATGATTTTTAGCTATACTCTTGTAGCCTTTCTTGAATGTTTGTCAACATAATTAAGGTGTACACGGGGAGTACAGCGAGATAGAAGAGCTAAAGCATAGGTTTACGACTTGAAAAGCATGGAAATACGATCGCTAAAGCACTGCTTTTTTAGCGCTTTCTCGCTGCTTTGTCAGGGCTAATTGCTCTTGCATTTTTGGGGGGAATGGCAGCACGGTTGTTTCGTTGCCTCAGTTTTGCTTCAACTTTGCTTTTTTTTGCTCCAACTTTGCTTTTTTTTGCCTTATTTTGCCTCAGTTTGCTTTTTTTTGCCTCATTTTGCCACACGTCCAAACAGCTATTGCATAATCCCTTAAAAATTAGTATATTTGCTCGTTACTTTAAAGGGCAACCTTCGGGCGTTGGCCTTTATTTTTGGAATGATATGAATGATCAAAACAATGGCTAATTTGAAAAAGAAATTGGGTATGAAAACAGATTTATTGGGTATGAAAACAAATTTATTAACTTCCACGGATACAGCGTTTTACGATTGTGGCTAAATTGCAAAAAATGCAAAGTGAAAAGTGGTTTTAAAAACAGATTAAAATATTGGTATTCAATAAGATAATATTTAAAAACGGGCGCGAAAAATCGCAAAAATTGGACGAAAAATGGCAAAAAATGGGCAAAAATAGCGTTTAACCAAAATTAAGAATCCTGCAGTATATATATTATATAATTATATAACTAGATAATATTAATATATATATAATATAATAATCCTCCTACGGAGGAAGCGCGAAACGCGCAGTGGTCGCATTTGACCTTTTTCCCAAGGTAGGTTGATTCAGTTCGATTCAGCTTGATTCAGCCTGATTCAGTTGCGGATTCTAATTCAGTCCGATGACAAATCGGTCTTTGACATGTTGTTCACCCTATGCGGTTCTACAGTTCTTTCGTTGCTGCAGTTTTTTGCTGCAGGTTTTGCCAATTCCGGATTCAGCCGTTCCTTCAGCTTCGTGTTCCGCTTCAGCACCGACATGTTGCGGATGGCAAAGGAGAGAGCCTTTGGGGTGCCGATGAGCACACAAATCTTTTTGGCACGGGTGATGCCCGTGTAAATCCGATTGCGCTGCAGCATCACATAATGGGTCATGAGCACCGGCATCACCACGATAGGATATTCC
>Strawberry_p1__coassemble_4549_pt1 | contig 5206 bp, 4 predicted proteins | sample Strawberry_p1__metabat2_high_PE_028 | metagenome-assembled genome bin Strawberry_p1
CGCGACCCTAACCTTGGCAAGGTTATGCTCTACCAACTGAGCTATTTCCGCGTTGTTTTTCGTTTGCGGTTGCAAAGGTAGGCATTTTCTAGAAACCTGCAAACATTTCGCCTATTTTTTTTCATCTTTTTTTTCGCCTTTACCACCGCAAACGAGTCAACCATCTATATATCAGCTCATTCTATACTTATAATCGTCGTAAGAAAATTGCTTGAAAATTTCAGCTTTTCCCTCTTTCGTCCACATAGCGATGGCCGGATGATGAATTCCGTTGAACATATTCGTCTTCACCATGGTGTAGTGAATCATATCTTCAAACACAATCCGCTCGCCAATCTGCAGTTCGTGGTCGAAACTCCAGGAGCCCATATAGTCGCCGCTCAGACAGGAGTTACCCCCCAGCCGGTAGACAAACGGTCCCTGTTCGCCGCGATGCGCTCCCTGCACTGCCGGATGATAGGGCATTTCGAGACAGTCGGGCATGTGGCAAGTGAAGCTCACGTTGAGAATCGCCGTACGGATGCCCCGGCTTTCCACCACATCCACCACTTCCGACGCCAGCACGCCCGTCTGCCAGGCAAACGCCGAGCCCGGTTCGAGAATGATCTGCAGGTTCGGATAGCGCTCCTTGAGTCCCTTCAGCAGGCCGATGAGATGCTCCGTGTCATATCCCTTGCGTGTCATCAGGTGCCCGCCGCCCAGGTTCAGCCACTTCAGCTGCGGGAACCAGCGGGAGAAACGCTTCTCCAGGTGCACCAGCGTGCGCTCCAGCTCAAACGAGGACGACTCGCAATGGCAGTGGCAGTGGAAGCCCTCAATGCCCTCGGGCAGCGTGTCGGGCAGCAGATCGGCCGTCACACCAAAGCGTGTGCCCGGTGCACAGGGGTTATACAGCTCCGTCTCCACCTCCGAATACTCCGGATTCACCCGGATACCGCAGGAGATGCCGCTGCCTTCGGCCACCGTCATCGGATAGAAACGCTCAAACTGCGACAGCGAGTTGAACGTGATGTGGCTGCTGCAACGCATGATTTCCGGGAAGTCAGCTTCCGTGTAGGCCGGCGAGTAGGTGTGCGCCTTGCTGCCGAACTCCTCCAGTGCCAGACGGGCCTCGTAGACCGAGCTCGCCGTGGAATGATGGATGTATTCGCGGAAAATGGGAAACGAGCGCCACATGGCAAACGATTTGAAAGCAAGAATGATCTCCACTCCTGCCTTGTCGGCCACGCTCTTTATCAAACTCAAGTTCTTTCTCAAAAGTTCCTCCTCCATAATATAGCAAGGATTGGGAAACTGTGTAAAATCTATCATATTTATCGTTTAGTTAGAATATACGCCTTCATGTGCTACAAATATATTACGCCATAATAGACATACTACCATAGACATACCTTATTAATATATATAATAGCCTTTCATTATTCATACATACAATAGCCCTTCATTCTAAAAAAAAGGCATCATACAGTACTCCCGCAAATGTACGAAATCGCAGAGAAAGAAAGGGGAGTTTTCAGAAAAAAAAAATCAAAAGTGTCACACTGTCACGAATTGTCACACGCGCGCGCGAAAGTTGCAGATGAAACAATCTGCTGCCCCGAGGCGCCTGGCCTGCTCCCCTTTCATCATCAATCCGAAGTTTTCTCTTCACCAATCCGAATCAGTTCTCCGCTAATCCGAATCATTTCACCGTCAGCCAAATGCCTTCACCTTCCGGCCGGACAGACAAGCGATGCATGATTTCCCGTTCACAGATACGCGAATCCATTACACGCCCCACCTGCCTGTTGTATCCCGGCAGGATGCAGCCCTGCGTATCCTCAGCCGTGTTGCCTGCATGGATACGGATACCGCTAAACAGCGGCACGTTCAGCAGCAGCGGCAGCCAGCGCTTGAACTTGGGCGAGAAGGACACCGCCACCGCATAACGCCCCTCGGGAATGGCCGTACGCCCGGGAATCTTATGCCCCGGCCGACCGATACCCACATCCCGCCATTTGGGCTCCAGCGTATCACACACATAATGTCCGTTCATAAAAAGCTTGCCAATAGTATAGGTATCCCGTTTGGCAATACGGATCAGAATCATTTCCATAGTTCATTCATTATTATTAATTCTTGTAATGTAGTTTTTCTCATCTCATCTGCCTTCCTGTTTCAAATGGAAAGGGCAGAAACACAGCTGCCTTTCCATTTCAAAATTGCTAACTCAATTCTTCAGCTGGCGGTACATCTCTGTCTGAACTCCGGCACGATCGGCAACCTCCATCTGCACATACCCGCGATGCCTCCATTGGCGCAGCATGGCACACGTTCCGTCCGCATCCAGCCCCTGGCTCACCCGCATGCTTACCGCCTCCGCCAAGCTAAACACCGGCGGAAGCAAACTCAGCAGATTCCGTCGTCCAGGACGCGCAGCAGCATACAAGGTATCGCCTGCCATATTCGCCTCCTGAATGGCCGTACCGAAAAATTCCATCTTACACCACAGATCGTACTGCAGACTCCAGCGCACAAACGCATCAAACGAGGGGTCCCACTGGTAGCCGCTCGCCACATAGAGCACGCAGGCTTTGAGCCAGGCAATCACCAGGGCGCGAAACGACAGATTCTCGTACACCCGGCTCTGAGTCAGCCGCGCACAGTCGGCGCACTCCTCGCGCAGCTGCAAAGCCAACCGCCACGCCTCGGGACAGTCAATCTCCCCGCTCGCCCGGCAGAGGCAGTCGATGTACGGACGCAGCTCCTCGTCAAACTCCGGCCCGTAGGAACCATACACCGGCATCTCCGCCCCGATTTCGCGCTCGGGAATGGTGCAGAAGTTGATACGCGACACCGGTCCGTCCGTCAGCACCCGGCTGAAATAACGCTTCCCCTTGAGGATAGTGGTCGACGCATTCCAGTTGAACCGCACGCACACCTTCTCCGTGACCGAAGCCGCCCCCACGCGCGTCTGGCCGTAGCGGTTGCCCGGGTCGAACGCCAAACACATAATCTGAAACTGCTGCTGACCGCGCGTACTGCCTTTCAAGGCATCAAACTGGTCAATCTCGTTGAGCTTCGTGTAGAGGAAATGCCCGTCCGCCTCCGCCGTGCGCATCACAAACGCCGGATTCGTCATGTCCGCATCAATCTCCTGAATCACCAGTCCCTCCGGGCGGCGGCGTTTGTCCTTGTTGGCCCCCTTCGAAGTGACCTCCTCCTTCCACTCCCGCTCGCGGCGCAGGTTCTCGGCATCCCGCTCCCGGATGTCCGCCATGATGCGGTTGATAGGCTCCGAGATGCAATCCTTACCCGCACCCGTGCCCGCCATGAGCACGTTCATCAGCGTGGCCTCATGACACACATTGTCGATGTAGCGGAACGTAGTGCGGTGCAGATGCGCCCCGAGCGCCGGAAACACCGCATGCGCCACGGCAGGACGGTACACCTCGGGAGTGCTCCTCAGCAGCAGTTCGATGAGCGCAGGCAGCTGCTCCGGCATAGGCGGGGGCAACAGACTGTCCTCACTCATAGCTCCCCCTATGCCTCCGCCCACAGCAGAAGCAGCAGGGGCAGAAGCAGCAGGGGCGGATGCAACAGTGCCGACTGAAGAAGAGGCTGAGTTGCCGGCGGAAGCAGAATTGCTGTTTTGCACTGCAGCCAGGGCGAAAGCCGCTTGAACCGCCTTCTTCATTTCGGTTGGCGTGGAGCAGAATTTCGCCATACAAGCCGAATGAACCAGCGAATCGATTTCCCTATCCCCCAAGCCATAGCGCGGAAGAATTCGTTTAATCAACGTTTCATCATCGTCCGTAATGTAACGCAGATGATAAGCCAATCGGTGCAGACGCGTATTCCGCTCCCCTTTCACCGGTTCGCCACCCGTCAGCATCAGCCACTGCTGAATGATATCGCTGTAGGGCACTCCCCTGAAACAGGGCACCTCATCGTACGCATCCTGACCGGAGTCAGATTCAGCCGGCGCACACTCCGCCTGCAAACCGCTGGCTGCAGAAGAACTCTCAGCAGCTGAAGAAGAGCCTTCAGCAATTGAAGAACTTGCAGCAACTGAAGAACCTTCAGCAACTGAAGAGTTTGCAGCAGCCTCGCCAAACAATTCTGCTTCATTCAAATACAGAAAATAATCGCGCGGCACAAGGAAAGAACAGCGGGCCAAATCCTTCACTGCCCCGTCATAATCCTTCATACCCAACCGGCCAGCCATCCAGCGCTGTGCAGCTTCCAGTTCCATCGCTGCATCGGGCAGCACAAACACCAGACGCAAGCCCTCACACGAAGGCGTGATGTGAGCCAACAAGATGCCCAGCACCTCCTCCCGTCCGCGCACGTTAGCCTCATAAAAGCCACGTGCATCCGGCAGATGATCCACATCCAGCATACACAATCCCGAAGGCACAGCATCGGTATTCACCCGCCGGCCCTGCGTAAACGTGGCGTGAGGCGTAAGCACAGGAAGCAGCCGCTTGCGGTCGGCCTTCAATGTTTCAAACTCCTCCCGCGAAAGCTCACCCCGCTTCACGGCTTCCAGCGCATCAGCAATTTCAGCACAAACCCGCGCCGTCTGAGGCGAATCCACCGCCTCCCGAAAGAGTGCGGCGGTGCACACACGCACCAACCGACTCTTTACATTTTGAGATATTCCAAACAATCGTTTCATCTACAATCTGTTTTTTTTACTATCTGTTTTACTAATTATTTTTACTATCTGTTTTAGTAACTGTTTTACAATCTGTGGTCCGACCAAGACCTACCATCCGAAAGTGTCGCGGAAATCCTCCAGCGCATGGTCCACAAAGCGCCCCGCCTCGCGGCTTTCCGACTCAATGGATTCGGAAGGACAGACACCGGCTTCATCCAAATGAATATTCAAACGGAGCGACACCCGGCTGCGGCTGACACAAGCCTTGCCATGACGCAGGCGGATAAAACGCTCACCCTCGCGAACACCAGCCGGTTGCTGGCTATACTCGTTGAAATTACCAACAAGGGGACTGACGAGTCCCACAGACCCTTTGATTCTTCCACCATGAGCCACTAAATTCTGATAAGCTCGATCACTGATTTGTATTCTAATTTCCATATTCTTTTTTTTACGATTACATCTTCGCTTTCAACGACTTAATTTCTCTTTTTACGATTAAATCTTCGTTTTCAACGACCTAATTTTCTCTTTTTACAATGAATGCGATTAAAACGTACAGTT
>Strawberry_p1__coassemble_4964_pt1 | contig 4594 bp, 5 predicted proteins | sample Strawberry_p1__metabat2_high_PE_028 | metagenome-assembled genome bin Strawberry_p1
GAGTACAGGTGATTCTGGAATGTACAGAACACAAAGATAGTGGAATGCCGGGAACATCTCGTTATATCACAACTAAGAACAGAAAGAACACTACTGAAAGACTTGAGTTGAAGAAATACAACCCGATTCTGAAGAGAGTGACAGTGCATAAGGAAATTAAATAATAAAAAAAGTATAACCCATGGCAAAGAAAGCAGTAGCAACCTTGCACGAAGGTAACAAAGAAGGTCGTGCTTATACCAAGGTTATCAAGATGGTGAAGTCTCCGAAAACTGGTGCTTACATCTTTGATGAAAAAATGGTTCCGAACGAAAAAGTACAAGACTTTTTCAAGAAATAATTGAAATAGCAACTACGCTATACATGTCAAATCCCCTCATTGTTGTAGATGAGGGGATTTTTTTATTCTTACTTTTTTTACTTTTTCAATCCTTTGTTATATCTTTGTAGCATAATGAATTGTACAAATAACCGTAGATATGGGATTTTTTAGTTTTTTTTCAAAGGAAAAGAAGGAAACGTTAGATAAAGGATTATCTAAGACCAAAGAAAGTGTGTTCAGTAAGATTGCTCGTGCGGTAGCAGGCAAATCAAAGGTAGATGATGAAGTGCTGGATAATCTGGAAGAAGTGTTGATTACTTCGGATGTCGGTGTGGAGACTACGCTCAATATCATCAAGCGGATTGAAAAGCGGGCCGCTACGGATAAGTACGTGAATACGAAGGAACTGAATCATATTTTGCGCGATGAGATTGCGGCTCTTTTGACTGAAAACAACTCGGATGACGTGGCCGACTTTGATGTTCCATTGAATAAAAAGCCGTATGTCATTATGGTGGTGGGCGTGAATGGTGTAGGTAAGACTACGACAATCGGTAAGCTGGCCTTCCAGTTCAAGAAAGCTGGCAAGTCTGTTTACCTGGGCGCTGCTGATACGTTCCGCGCGGCAGCTGTGGAGCAGCTTGTGATTTGGGGCGAACGGGTGGGTGTGCCTGTTGTCAAGCAGAAGATGGGATCTGACCCTGCTTCTGTGGCTTATGATACATTGAGCTCGGCTGTGGCCAATAATGCGGATGTGGTGATTATTGATACGGCCGGACGTCTTCATAATAAGGTGGGCTTGATGAACGAGCTTACGAAAATCAAGAATGTGATGAAGAAGGTGGTGCCCGATGCGCCGAATGAGGTACTTTTGGTGCTCGACGGTTCTACGGGGCAGAATGCTTTCGAACAAGCGAAACAGTTTACGCTGGCTACTGAAGTAACGGCTATGGCTATCACCAAGCTGGACGGTACAGCTAAGGGTGGGGTTGTGATTGGCATTTCTGACCAGTTTAAGATTCCTGTAAAGTATATCGGCTTGGGTGAAGGCATGGAAGACTTGCAGGTGTTCCGCAAGAAGGAATTTGTTGATTCGTTGTTTGGAGAAAACGCATGAAAAGAAATCAGATTGATATAATCACCTTAGGGTGTTCGAAGAATCTTGTGGATTCTGAGCAGTTGATCCGCCAACTGGAAGAAGCGGGCTATAGTGTGACTCACGACACAGAGAATCCTGAGGGAGAAATAGCTGTGATTAATCCGTGTGGATTTATCGGGGATGCTAAGGAGGAAGCTATCAATATGATTCTGGAATTTGCAGAACGGAAAGAGGAGGGCGACTTGAACAAGCTTTTTGTGATGGGTTGTCTGTCTGAACGCTATCTGAAGGAATTGGCTATCGAAATCCCGCAGGTGGATAAGTTCTATGGCAAGTTTAACTGGAAGGAGTTGCTGAATGATTTGGGTAAGGCGTATCATGAGGAGTTGCATATCGAGCGTACGCTGACTACTCCCCGCCATTATGCTTATCTGAAGATTTCGGAGGGATGTGACCGTAAATGCTCGTATTGTGCGATTCCTATTATTACCGGCCGGCACACTTCGAAGCCGATGGAGGAAATCCTGGATGAGGTGCGCTATCTGGTATCTCAAGGGGTGAAGGAGTTTCAGGTTATTGCTCAGGAGTTGACGTATTATGGTGTGGATCTGTATAAGAAGCAGATGCTTCCTGAATTGATAGAGCGTATTTCGGATATCCCGGGAGTGGAATGGATTCGCTTGCATTATGCTTATCCGGCGCATTTCCCCACTGATTTGTTCCGTGTGATGCGTGAACGAGACAATGTCTGCAAATACATGGACATTGCTCTTCAGCACATCAGCGATAATATGCTGAAAATGATGCGCAGGCAGGTGAACAAGGAGGATACGTACAGACTGATTGAACAGTTCCGTAAGGAAGTGCCGGGTATTCATCTGAGAACCACGCTGATGGTGGGGCATCCGGGTGAAACGGAGGCGGACTTTGAGGAGTTGAAGGAGTTTGTCCGGAAGGTGCGTTTCGACCGGATGGGGGCTTTTGCTTATTCTGAAGAGGAAGGTACGTATGCGGCAGAAGCTTATGAGGATTCGATTCCGGAAGAGGTGAAACAGGCTCGGCTGGATGAGCTGATGGATATTCAGCAGGGTATTTCTGCCGAACTGAGTGCTGCTAAGATCGGCCAGCAGATGAAGGTGATCATCGACCGTCTGGAGGGTGATTATTATATCGGCAGAACGCAGTTTGATTCGCCGGAGGTGGATCCTGAGGTTTTGATTAATGCTGCTGATGGAGAACTGGAAATCGGGCAATTCTATCTCACAGAGGTGATAGATGCAGATGATTTCGATTTGTATGCAAAGGTGATAAGCTAATATGAATAATAAAGAGTTTACGGCTGAACTGTCTGAAAGACTGGGATATACATTGAAGGATACAACTGAGCTGGTGGGCGCGTTGTTGTCTTGTATATCTCAGCAACTGGAGGATGGCAACATGATTTCGGTGCAGGGTTTCGGTTCTTTTGAAGTGAAGAAAAAATCTGAGCGTATTTCCATTAATCCGGTCAGCAAGCAGCGTATGCTGGTGCCTCCTAAATTGGTGTTGTCTTACAAGCCTAGCAATGCACTGAAAGATAAGTTTAAATAAATACCTATTTTTATAATTAAATACCTACTATGAATGAAAGACTGACAATTCAAGATCTTATAGACTTATTGGCTGCCAAGCAGGGTATATCTAAAAAGGATGCTGAGGTATTTGTCAAGGAGTTCTTTCTGTTGATAGAACAGGCTCTGGAAAAAGATAAGAATGTAAAAATTAAGGGATTGGGCACTTTCAAGTTGATTGACGTAGATAGTAGGGAGAGTGTCAATATCAATACGGGTGAGCGTTTCCAAATCAAAGGCCATACGAAGGTGTCTTTTTCTCCGGATACCAGCTTGAGGGATACGATAAACAAACCGTTTGCTCATTTTGAAACAGTAGTGTTGAATGCAGGCACGGTGCTGGAAGATACTCCGGTGGAAATGGAAGGAGAGGAAGAGGATGCTGTGCTGGATGATGTTGCAGCAGAAGATATGGCAACTGAGGAGGTTGCAACGGAAGATGTTGCAGCAGATAATCCTGCAGTTGATATTGCTGTAGCTGAGCATATTGCATCAGCTGATATTACAACAGCTGATGTTACTACAGAAACTGTTGCAACGGAAACTGTTTCAACAGAAGATATTACAACAGAATGCTCTGTAAATGAAAATGTTATCTCTCAAGATGCAACTGTTGAAACGGCAGTGTCTATAGCTGATTCTCCTGAAGAGGGTGCTGCAAAGCAAGAAGGACCAGTGGAGTCTGAGGTCTCTGCAGAATCAGAGGGGGGTGCTGAATCGGATGCACCGGCACAAAGAGAGCATGCAGCACGTATGGAAGAAGCTCATGTGACTGATTCACAGGATGTTGTTCTTAATGCTGTTGAAGAAGAAAAGGCTGCTTCTGCGTTCAATGCTGAACTGAAGGAAGATAACAATCCCGCACCAAAGGAAAAATCAGTTTTATCTTATTTGATTGGTGCTATTGTGGTAGTATTGCTGTTATGTGGCGGGATACTCGTGTCTCTCTATTATCCGGATTTCCTTTTATCTCAATCAACAGAAGATGAAAGCAATACATTGTTGGCTGCCGAACAAGAGGTTCAGCCGGAAATAATGTATGCAGATTCTGTGGGACAAAAAGATTCTGTTCAGGCTGCTGTAAAAGAGGTTCTGCCTGATACGGTGGTGAATAAGAAGACTCGTTCGGCTGAAGTGGCAGTGCCTGTTTCAAAAAAGAAGCAAAGAGAGGAAGTGTCTGCGGAGAAGGTAAACAAATCAACGCCTAAAACAGCGCCTTCAACAACCTATTCGGATGACGTGAACTATAAAATTGTAGGAACGAAGACCAATCATACGGTTAAAGCTGGAGAGACTCTGACAAGAATCTCGCTGCGATATTACGGAACAAAAGCTATGTGGCCGTATATCGTAAAACATAATAAGGGAGTTATCAAGAATCCTGATAACGTGCCTTATGGTACAAAAATCAAGATACCCGAACTTGCTAAAGAATAATCGAACCATTTTCACCCGGTCTGCTTTTTGCAAAGGCCGGGTGAAATGTTATGGATATGAAAAAGCGTATGAAAGTACCTTAATCTAAAGATTTCGCATTGTTTTTTAATAAAAATTAGTTGCTTT
>Strawberry_p1__coassemble_5221_pt1 | contig 4268 bp, 2 predicted proteins | sample Strawberry_p1__metabat2_high_PE_028 | metagenome-assembled genome bin Strawberry_p1
CTCGAACCCACGACATTCAGAACCACAATCTGACGCTCTAACCAACTGAACTACAGCCACCATTTTGTCTGCTTCTAGCAGCGTTGTTTCTCAAACGCGGTGCAAAGGTACGACAAATATTTTAATCTCCAAATTTTTTGCTGTTTTTTTCATAAAAAAATTGTTCTTCTATGCCTTTGTTTTCTTTGTCGAGAAGCTTCCGTGTGTCTTTTGTGAATAGATTCAGCAGGTTACGTGAATTTATGGTCAGTGAGTCTGCCGGAAAATTGATGGGAAGAATTTGATGATTTTTCTTCTTCGAATGGATAGGGCGGTCGGTCCATACTAAATAGTACTCGCATTTTTTTAGCTGCGCACCTCTTTTTTCTTCCTCCCGACTCTTCTTTTCTTTCTCCGCCCCGTTTTTTACAAACTCCATCTGGAGCATGAGTCCGCCATCGGTGCGGCGGGCCGACATGTTGGATATGAAATTGCCGAGCGAATAGGCCACGAGCCGCTTCTGCCGGGTGAGGCTGTCGGTGTGCACTTCGATGGGCTGCACCACATGCGGGTGGGCGCCGATGATGTGGTCTACTCCCTTTGCAAAGAGCCATTGGGCCAGCTTCTGCTGCTCCTTGCCGGGCAGCGACTGGTATTCCACGCCCCAATGCATGCAGGCCAGCAGCACGTCGGGGTGCAGCTGCCGGGCTTTTTCGATGTCTTGAGCTATGACCGTTGTATCAATCAGATTGACGACAGCAGGTGAGGGCACCGGGATGCCGTTGGTTCCGTAGGTGTAGTTGAGCAAAGCGATGCGGAAGCCTTTCTTTTCGAGCAGCAGCGGATAGCGCGTGCGGCGGTCTTCTATATCCGTATAGGTGCCCGCTGCCGGAATGTGGAGCGAGTCGATGAGCCGGAGGGTGCGTTCGAGCCCTTTGCGCCCCCGGTCGAGACAGTGGTTGTTGGCCGTGAGCAGCACGTTGAAGCCGGCATTGTGGATGGCGGTGAGGTACTCATCGGGTGCGCTGAACGCCGGATAGCCCCGGTAGGGTTTTCCTCCGAGCGTTACTTCCAGGTTGGCAACGGCAAAGTCGGCCTGGCTGATGACTTCTTTCACGTAGGCAAAACAGGCGGAGTAGTCATATCCCCGGGCTGTGCGGGCAGCATCAATCTGCCCTTGATGCTGCATGAGGTCGCCCACAAACAGCAGGCGCAGCGTGTCGGACAGGAGAGAAACGGCCGGCAGTGTGTCGGCTGGGGAAACGGAAAGGGGAGCCGGCAGCGTGTCGGCTGGGGAGGTAGAAGTGAAGGAATCTCTCCCTTCCTGCGAATGAGAGGAGCAGGAAAAGGAGAGAAAAAGGGTCATCCAAAGAAGGAGTTGTTTCATTGATAGATGGCTTTTTTACCGGCCAAGAGCGTATTCTTCATCAGCGATACGATGGTCATCGGACCTACGCCTCCGGGCACGGGGGTGATATAGGAACATTTCGGTGCCACTTCGTCGAACTTCACGTCGCCGGTGAGTTTGAATCCGGATTTGCGGGTGGCGTCCGGCACGCGGGTGGTACCTACGTCAATCACGACTGCTCCTTCTTTCACCATCTCGGCTTTTACAAAGTGGGGCTGTCCGAGGGCAGCGATAAGGATATCGGCTTCCTGACATTCCTTGACCAGATTCTGGCTGCGGCTGTGGCATACGGTGACCGTAGCATCGCCCGGGTAGGCCTTCTGCATCATCAGTGCAGCCATGGGCTTGCCCACGATGTTGCTGCGGCCCAGCACCACGCATTTCTTGCCTGATGTCTCGATGTGGTAGCGCTTCAGCAGTTCGAGGATGCCGTTGGGTGTGGCCGATACGTAGCAGGGGAGGCCGATGGACATGCGGCCCACGTTGATGGGGTGGAAGCCGTCGACGTCTTTGCGGTAGTCGATGGTTTCGATTACCTTCTGCTCGGAGATGTGTTTGGGCAGCGGAAGCTGTACGATGAAGCCGTCGACGTCGGCATCTTCATTCAGCTGGCGTACTTTGTCCAGCAGTTCTTCTTCCGTGACATCTGCTTCGTAGCGGATGAGTGATGACTTGAATCCGCATGCTTCGCATGCTTTGACTTTGGCGGCTACGTAGGTTTCGCTTCCTCCGTCGTGTCCCACCAGGATAGCAGCCAGGTGAGGACGTTTGCCCCCTTTGGCAACGATTTCAGCCACTTCGGCTGCAATCTCTTGTTTTACTTGTTCGGAAATGGCCTTTCCGTCTATCAGTGTCATATAAATCGTATTTTTACTATGATGAAACAAAAAATAAAATGCAACAACAAAATAAAGCGTTGCAAACACAATAAAGTGCAACAACAAAATAAAGCGTTACAAACACAATAAAGTGTAGCAGCAAAAATAAAATAAATCACCGAACTGTGCAACTCTGCTTCCGATTAATCAAATCAATCAGACCAATCAAATTAATCAAACCAGTCAGAGTAATCAGATTAATCGGAAGCTGTTGTTTCAGTTGTTTCAGTTTCAGTTTAATCAAATTGAGAATGAACAATCAGTTTCAGATTAAATCGAGCATGAGCGGGATGTCTTGGTGTGGAATGCCTTGCTCCGCCAGTACTTCTTTGTCGTTTTCAAACATCTCATCAAACTTCTGCCGGTTTCCGCTGGCTATGACAGCTTTGCCGTAGGCCGTTGCTGCTTCTTCGATGTGGCCCATAGCCCAGGACACGTGTCCGCTGTTCATGTAGTCGATGGCCGACGGCTTCTGTTCGATGGCTTTCTCATAATACTTTTTAGCCTGTTCGTATTTGCCACACACAAATGAACACCAGCCAATGCCTCGCCATGCCCGTACACTGGACTTCTCGATAAAGTCGAGCTTGAAGAAATAGTTCAGTGCTTCGTCCTGTTTCTTCATCTCTGTCAGGCAGTGTCCGATGTAGTAGATAACATTGGCATTCTCCGGCTGGATTTCTTCCACTTTGCGGTAGTAGTGGATCGCCTGTTCGTAGGCCTGAGTCATGCGGTAGCAGGTGGCCAGATGGCGGTTGGTCCAGCTGTTGCCCGGTTTCAGGATATCAGCCTTGTGATAAGTTCGGATGGCTTCCTCGAAGCGTTTCTCTTTCTGCAGGGCATAGCCGAACTTCTGATAGAATTCAACTTGATTTTCTTCGCCAAACGGAAGCTGCTCCATCTCGCCGAACAGTTCAATGGCGTCTGTCCACCGTCCCTTCTTGAGGAAGAAGTCGGCAATGGGCAGCAGCACTTCTTTTTTCATCAGCATTTCTTTGAAGAGGGGGATGCGGTGAAAAGCGAGCTTCTGCTTGAAGATGTCTGTAAAGTCGGCCCGGTGTACGTTCAGCTTGTAGAAGCGGTACAAATCATGCAGGTATTGTCTGCTGATGGTTGCCGGGCTTTGGTTGAACTGTTCCAGTTTGTGCGCATTTTCCTCGTCTCGTAGGGACGCCAGTTCCTGAGTGCTCAGCTGCTGAAACATCATGCCCTGTTGGGCAGCGGGAATCTGGCAGATGCTGAAGAAAAACGAATACTTGTCGCTGTTGCTGAAAAAGTTGGACTGGAGAATGACATACAGCAGGCTGTTTTTCAGCGAGTGGCTGTTTGCCATCTTCAGTGCGCGGTGCATGTCCGACTGCTTTTCCGTGAACGGATAGAACCAGTTGGCAATGTGGTGGAAGAACGGGTAGTTCTTGAGCGAAGAAAATGTGCTCATATACACGTCGGCTCCCTCCGCCTGCATCTCGTTCATCTCGCGCATCATCTTTCCCAGTGTCGAATTCTCAAACTCGTCCTGCCAGTCGGGGTTCAAGTCTTCCTTTTCTTCTTCGTTCTCATCTGCTCCCCAGCGGAGATTTTTCATGCTGGACGTTTTCTTCAGCATTTCGGGGATGATTTCTTCTCGCATCTTCTTGTCTATCTTCTCTGTTTCCTGACAGAGCAGCATCTGCCGGTAGACGTGTTCGAGGTCTTTGGCGAACGTGGGGTGCTCTTCCATCAGTTTCATCCGCTGGTTCAGCTCCGGATAGAGCGTCAACCGGTCGGCGTGCTGGTGAAACACGATGAGGATGCCTGTGATGGCCCGCTGTGCCACTGCCGCCGACGGATGAGAGTAGGCATCGAGCAGCCAGTTGATTTTCCGCAGGTCGAAGCAGTCGGCTGCTCCCAGCATCACGGCACTGGTGAACAGGCAGAGGTCGTCGGTGATGAGTTCTTTTGACTGGAGCAGGGCATGCGCATCCTCTTCCTCTACGGCTGTCCACGCATAGTGGGTCCATGTG
>Strawberry_p1__coassemble_5743_pt1 | contig 3737 bp, 3 predicted proteins | sample Strawberry_p1__metabat2_high_PE_028 | metagenome-assembled genome bin Strawberry_p1
ATGATTCAATTCCTGTTTTTTTGTTCTTTGCACATATTGTTTACTCCCGTTCAAACGGCCGTTCCAACTCCGTCAGCACTGCCGTTCTCCGCGAGGAAGCCGCACAGCCTTTCCAGGGCATAGCCGGTTGAATTATCGGATAGCAAAGGTAAATAATTCTGCGAAACTTCTCAAATCCGCCCGCTTTCTTTTCGGTTTAGTCAAAAGAAAAAAACTTCTCAGCAAGGCACTGCTGCAAGAAATAGACTTCTCAGCAAAGCTCTGCTGCAAGAAAAGCGCTTCTCAGCGGTGTGCAACCACAAGAAAAACCACTTTTCCAACCAAAATTCTTCGTTATTTTCTATTTATCCTTACTTTTGTCCTGTGAAACCTTATAAATAGAAGAAAAATGATTTACCACATACTACCTCCTTCATCCATCCGGACAAGCATCCAGTTGCCGGCATCAAAAAGTATCAGCAACCGTGCCCTCATCATCCATGCGCTGGGCAAGGGAGATTGCCTGCCGGAAAACCTGTCGGACTGCGACGACACCCGGGTGATGGTGAAAGCGCTGACGGAAGGCGGGGATACCATCGATATCCTGGCAGCAGGCACGGCGATGCGCTTTCTGACGGCTTACTTCAGCATTACGCCCGGCCAGCGGATTCTCACGGGAACGGCCCGCATGCAGCAGCGTCCCATCCAGCTGCTGGTGGATGCACTCCGCCAGCTGGGAGCCGACATTGCATATACAAACCGCGAAGGCTTTCCGCCACTCCGCATCCGGGGGAAAGAACCGAACAACTGTGAACTGAAGAACTGCGAACAGGAAAAAAAAGAAACTCTCTGCAGCGAACTCACGCTGCAGGGTAATGTCAGTTCGCAATACATCTCAGCTTTGCTGATGATTGGCCCCATGCTGCCTCACGGGCTGACACTGCACCTCAGCGGAAACATCATTTCCCGCCCCTACATCGACCTCACGCTGCAGCTGATGGGCGAGTTTGGAGCCAAAGCCGAATGGACCTCAGAGAGCACCATCACCGTGCATCCTCAACCTTACCACAGCGTGCCCTTTACAGTGGAAAGCGACTGGAGCGCTGCGTCCTACTGGTATGAAATGGCGGCTCTGTCGGAAGAGGCAGAAATCGAACTGACGGGACTGTTTCCCAACAGCTATCAAGGCGACAGCCGCGGACGTGAACTGTTCAGCCAACTGGGGGTAGAAACGGCCTTTACTCCGCACGGCGTAAAACTGACAAAAAGCGGACAGCGGGTGGAGCGCATGGAGGCCGACCTGGTGGATATTCCCGACCTGGCGCAGACGTTTGTCGTAACATGTGCCCTGCTGAACATTCCTTTCCGGTTTACAGGGCTGCAGAGTTTAAAAATCAAGGAGACCGACCGCATCACAGCCCTGCGCAACGAACTGCGCAAGCTGGGCTATGCTATCGAGGAGGAAAACGATAGTGTTCTTTATTGGAACGGTGAGCGATGCGAAGCGGAAGTTTCTCCCCTCATTGCTACATACGAAGACCACCGCATGGCCATGGCTTTTGCCCCGGCTGCCCTCTGCTGCCCGTCGGTGCGCATCGCCCATCCGCACGTGGTGTCCAAATCCTACCCCCGCTATTGGGACGATTTGAGACAAGCCGGTTTCCGGATGGAGGAAGAAGCGACTCAATTATCAGAGTGAATCAGCATTCAAGAGATGTAGCATTCATGGAAAGCAGCATTCATGGAAATCAGCATTGATGAAAAGCAGCATTTCAAGGGATGCAGCATTGATGAAAAGCAGCATTTCAAGGGAAAGCAAAAACTGAAAACCATCCTGATCTCTCGGCCAGCGAATCAGAACGATTCGTTGGCCATTCTCCACATGTTGAGGAAGGAAGCTTTCGTTATCTCTACCACCTTCTCCCAATTCAGGCGGCAAGCCTCATCGGAGGGAAGATGGTAATCGGGATGACCATCGGTGTGATACCAGATGACAGGAATTCCCACCCGGGCAAAGGACGCGTTGTCGCTGCCCCCTACAGGATTCTCCCACGCCCGGTAATCCGGCTCCAGTTGCAAGGCATACCGCTCTGCATCTTCCTTCAGCCACTCGCCAAACCGGGGATGAGAAGCCGTGTAGAAATAAACCACATGCTTCGGACGCTCCGGATAATGATTGCGGCCTATCATGTCAAAATTCAAATACCCTTTCACCTGCGGCAGGAACGGGCACGTCTGCACAAAATACTTCGAACCCAGCAAGCCCTTTTCTTCTCCGTCCCAAAAAGCAAAAATCACATTGCGCTCCGGCTGCTGACCGCTGGCCACGAATGCCCGCGCAATCTGCAACACAGCCGACACCCCCGACGCATTGTCGTCTGCCCCGTTGTAAATCGGGTCGCCTTCCAAAGCCGGATCCACTCCCAGGTGGTCGAAGTGAGCCCCCACAATCACATACTCATCCGCACGCTTGCCCGGAATCATCCCCAGCACATTGCGCATCGAGAGTTTCTGGTGCACCCCCTGTTTCAGCCGCGCCACCGAGTCGGGATGCACTTCCAGCCGGCCCTGCTTCTGCCGTTCCTTGCGATAGGCCTCGAAAGGCTGAAAATACGACTCACCCCAAGGCGCCACGCCCATCCATTGCAGCAGAGAGGCAATGTATTCGGACGATACACGGGAACCGTGGTATCCGGCTTCCCGTCCCTGCAGTTCGTCTGCCGCCAGAAAACCGATGGTGGCCTCAGCCGAAGCCCGGTTGATACTCTGCAAGCCCTTTTCAACGGGAGTCAGCCCCTTCTTCTTTACTTGCCTACCGGCTGCCTGACTGTCTGCCAGGTGCCATTCGGCTGCCGGCCTGTCCGCAGCTTCCAGCATCAGAGGGTATCCTCCCAGCGCCCAAAGCGCCAACAGCATTTTACAGATCGCACTCAGCTTGATGTTCTTACACGTTTTACACAGCTTACTCAGCTCACACAGCCTACTCAGCTTATTCACCCCTATCGACATTTCTTCTTTCATTCTCATTGAAATTTGTTTCATTCTAATTCGTTCTTGTTTCACTCTCTCTATTGGCCAATTCGGTTCAATCGCATCCGGCTTCTTGATTCATCTCCCCTCACCACGCCCTTATTCTCCTCTCGCAAACCGGACGTAAAGATAGCAAATTTATCTGAAATATCCATCTTTTAGCGGACGTTGAACCACCCAAATGACACCTCAATTTTCAACTTTTTTTCGACGACTACAAATATCCCTGTCCACAGGCTCTCTGAAGGCATTTTTTACCGAAATAGCGACCATCAGAAATTCAACAAAAAAATAACAAGAGAAGCAGAAAGCGCTATGAAACGTTACGAAGCACTACGAAGCGTTACGCTACGAGCGAAGCGTTACGTTACACTTTTGTTTTGAGAAAACAGGGGGACCGCTACGAAGCGTTATAGTACGAGCGAAGCGTTACGTTACGTTACGTTACACTTTTGTTTTGAGAAAACATGGGGGGACCGCTATGAAGCGTTACAGTACGAGCGAAGCGTTACGTTACGTTACGTTACACTTTTGTTTTGAGATAAAACTAAGAAACGTTAGAAAGCTCAGATTTCTGATTTTTCAACAAAACGAAAGAGAAGGAAAGGAAAGAAGGTGAAAAGAAAAAGAGCAAAAGACTAAAAAATTGACTAATTACTATATATAATATTATATATATATTATATATTATATAATATATATAATATTATAACTATATAGATTATGAT
>Strawberry_p1__coassemble_8547_pt1 | contig 2370 bp, 3 predicted proteins | sample Strawberry_p1__metabat2_high_PE_028 | metagenome-assembled genome bin Strawberry_p1
TTGTTTTCAACATTTCGATATTTTCACTGTTTTCGATAATTAACTTTCGATTATTGACTTTCGATATTTAATTGTCGATATATGATTACCTATATTTGATTACCTATATTTGATTGTTGCAAAGATAGTTGTTTCTGACCGAAAAAGTGAAACGATGAGTGCAATTAATAATAAACGAGAAAGTGGCGGGAGCAGAGAAACAAGCGACTAAAGCAGAAAAACAAATGCAGAAAGCAGAAAAAACGGCTACCATAGGAACTGGGAAACAAATGTGGAAAGCAGAAAAAACAGCTACCATAGGAACTGGGAAACAAATGCAGAAAACAGAAAAAAACGGCTACCATAGGAACTGGGAAACAAATGCAGAAAACAGAAAAAACAGCTACCATAGGAACTGGGAAACAAATGCAGAAAACAGAAAAAACAGCTACCATGGGAGCTGGGAAACAAATGTGGAGAGCATTAAATTATTATAAGAAAAGGGAGTGAATGCGGGGTTATTGCTCTAATTGTGCGAAATTTGTTCTATCATCCGTTTTATCTTAGATTTTGGATGAGTTTTACTGTTCACATTTATTTATTTATTGATTGATTAATAGATTCATTAAAGAAGATGCAGATATTACTGGCCAATGCGAAAATAATGTATCCGGAAGTGAACCGGCAACCGTGTTCTACTCCGCTGTTTCAGACGGTAGCCAACGAACTGGCTACGGAGATGTCGATGCTTTCTGTGGATGAACTGTCAAAGCAGCTGGATTGCAGCCGGGCCATTGCGGCAGAGAACTGGGAGCGTTATCAGTCTTTCCACGGGGCTACGAAGAGGCCGGCCTTGCTTGCCTACAACGGGCAGGCTTACAAACATTTGCGCGCTGACTCGCTGAGTGAGGAGGCGTTGGCTTTCGGGCAGAAGCATTTGTGGATTACGTGTTTCCTGTATGGTTTGCTGCGACCGTTGGATGGCATTGTGCCCTACCGCATGGAACATTGTGTGCGGCTTCCGCTTACGGGAAACGAACCGGTGAACCGCTTCTGGAAATCGAAGCTGACGGAGGTACTTATCCAGCAGGTGAAGGCGGACGACGGGGTGCTGGTGCATCTGTCGACCGAGGAATATGAGCATTTGTTCGACTGGAAGCGGGTGAAGCAGGAGGTTACTGTCATCCAACCGCTGTTTTATGTACGCAAAAATGACAAACTGAAGGTGCAGGCGGTGTGGGCCAAGAGTTGCCGTGGGGCGATGGTGCGCTTTATACTCAACAATCAGATCCGGTTTCCGGAGGAGTTGTCGGCTTTCAGCTATGAGGGGTTTGAGTTTAAGGAACAACTGGGCGAAAGAGCTTTTCCTCATTTTGTAAGAGAGGATTAACTCTTTTGTATAAGAGAAGATTGATTATCAAAGAATAATAGAGGCACAAACAAGAAGATAAAAACAGAGAGCGGATTGGATGCGCTCTCTGAATATAAAATCTTTTTTCGCGATATATAGTTCTTTTCTTTGCGATATATAGTTCTTTTCTTCGCGATGCAAATGAATCAGTTGAAGAAAAATCAGTTGAAGAAAAATCAATTGAAGTAATACAGGAACACAGCTACTCCTTCGAGTGCTTTTTTCTTCTCGCCCTGGATTTCAATGGCAAACTTGATTTCGGCTTTGGCTACACCGCGCAAATTAGCCAGCGACTGGAGGGTAGTAACCAAACGGATGCTTTGTCCGGCCAATACAGCCTGTCCGAATTTCATTTTGTCCATTCCATAATTGATCATCATTTTCAGGTTGTTCACTTGAATGATCTGATTCCATAAATAGGGAAGCATGGAAAGGGTGAGGTAACCATGGGCAATGGTGCTGTGATAGGGGCTATCTACCTTGGCACGTTCGGTGTCTACGTGAATCCACTGGTGATCCAAAGTGGCGTCTGCAAAAAGGTTGATGCGCTCTTGCGACAGTTCTACATAGTCGGAAACGCCAATCTGGTGACCCAACAGTTTTTCAAATTCTTCGTACGAGTTAATTACTACTTTTTCCATCGTTGAATTTTTTTATAAGGATTAGAATATGTTGATTGAGGACAAAATTAGAAAAAAATTCGGGGATTTACCTTACTTTTGTACCAATTATCGGTTGTATTAATGATATGTTTTGTTTTAATTATCGGTTGCATCAATAATTTGTTGTATGAATCACCGGTTATATCAAAAATATGTTGTAGCAATCACCAATTGTATCAATAATCACTCTCAATCTTTCAAAAAATGATGCATTCATTCAAGCAGTCTGTGGCTCATATAGCCCTACCGGAGAAATTTACCTACCCCTTTCACTACACGCCTCATCCGCTGTGTGTGATAGCGGCAGAGGAGGTCATG